>Ga0123341_1002650_pt1 | contig 14874 bp, 12 predicted proteins | sample Turbeapinknodule_FD_89959 | JGI IMG/M metagenome (GOLD analysis project Ga0123341, IMG submission 89959) | Root nodule microbial communities of legume samples collected from Mexico - Turtle bean Mexico pink nodule | ecosystem: Host-associated > Plants > Roots > Nodule | place: Mexico: Nepantla... | reverse complement strand
TATCTATATTATTCTAACAATAGTTCTTCAATTATAGTATAGATTTGATTCATTACTATATTTTAACATTTAATAATTTCTTTTATAAAACTGACATGCTAAGCATCAAATTTCATAATAATTTAACTAAAAACTTATTTGGTAAATTATAATCAGTTATAACATTCATAATATGTGAATCTGGTAAAGTAATTAAACAAATAATTAAAATGATTAAATAGTAATAATATATTAGAATGACTTACAAACTTAAATAAAAGTTCAGTAATATCGGATTATAAAGTCATTTATTGGTGTTGTAAAAATTATAATTTTTATTTTTTTCAAAGATTTCATTTACATAATTTTACTATTGTTGTTATATCTTGTGCATTTTAGAATTGTGTTATCTATAAACGTACTATGCACAAAATTTTGGTTTATTTCAGCAATTAGGGTAAAAGTTACGTGATGGTGCAATAATAAGCGTTAAAGAAGCGATTATCCTAACAATTTTAGCATTGCCTAATTTCCATTTCTGAAACTAAGACAGTAATATACTGGACTAGTAATTCCTTCTGTCAATTATTCTAAAATTTCCACTATTGCCTACATGGTCTCAGCCAATTGTGACATACATGTGTAACTGCGGTTTTCAATTTCCAAAAACAAGGATAATATCGTGTCACGTGACTCAAGAATTCATTGACTAGCATCCTTTCAGAGTCATGGACCAAACATGTCATTGCTTCTCTAAGACTCTAACCAGTAATCTTGGAGTTCCTAACACTAACTATATCTTTTTACAAAAATTGAAAAATACAAAATGAAAGTAGGAGTACAAATCAGACGCAACAACTGTCATAACATGTGCCCAGGGAGTTTAATCTGTTTCGTTATAAGATCCAACTCAATGCTCTTCAGAATTCATGAAATTATCCAACACTATATCGAAGAATTCTTCGTATGTACAGTCTCCATCTGCAGTCTGCTACATCATAATTTCGGATTTTTTTCTATGCAGCAACATTCATCTCATCTTCTGTCTAGACTCTGTAACAAGATAACTGAAAAGGATTTAGTTGTCTTATTTATTCTTCTTGCCACCAGACAGAATGCGCTGGATTTGAAGCCCTCTGCTGAAAGCTTGATTGTATAGCAGTCTAGTTTGAAATTCTGAAACAAATGGGAACCAAGCCAGTATGGCCACTGGTGCAAATATAATCACTCCCAGCACGTATTCATACCCTCTTGATAACGCTTTTATAGCCCCCCACATTCCAATTCCCTTCACCAGGGGTTTACATGCTTGACTTATCTGCTCATATATAACACACCAGGCAAATCAGAAAGATGTAATTTTTCATTAGCAAGATAACAGTAAAAGAAATCACGGGGAAAGCTTCTCTAATAATGGCATGAACTAGGAAGGAAAAATTAATTTACTAGATTTTTGAAATATAATAACAAAGAAATATTGCTCTTTTCCCTAAACTAGTAATTTCCTGTACATTAGAACTAAATTTATGGAACAAAGAAAGATAATTTAATTAAACCACCCTGGAGTAATGGCTGTAAAAAGCTCAAGTACCAAGAGAAACCGTAAGGGCCTAACATACTTTTCGGGTCAAATGTTTTGAGACCCAATTAAGGTCAAGTTGTATGTTCAATATCATCAAATGAAAGAAATATACATCAAAACAAGAGGAAATGACTACTAAAAGAAGTACCTGCATAAATGCCCAACCTGTCGGCATAAAGGCTAGGAGGCTCACAAAGATGTCACCAATTGTGAGACTCAGTAGGGTAAACATCAAGACGAGCATGACAATAATTCCAATAAACAGAAAAAACTTGAGGAGACGAAACATCAGTTGGAAATCTGCACTGAACGTCTTTCTACCCAAGGATACTATCTGCAGTTTCAGATGCAAAATTGCTACCAAGTAATTAATAGAATAATTATTAAGATCAAGCATAAGAAAATGATTTAACTCATAATGAACCGTCCGATGATTGAATACCGACCTTCAAGATGACTATGGCGACTGCTACCACTAGCCAGGACAGACCATAAACCTGAGAGAGAAAATGCATGTTAGAAAGTTATTATCTTATTCTTATATACACACCCGTGCCTTTTATTTATTTTTCTTTCTTGTTTAATCAGGGAGGGTGATACAGAAATAAATTCTCTTCTGACCAAGGAACTTCTTTATCTAAAACGTATATTAGAATATAGTATGGATAGATGTGTGCAGTTAAACCCTGAGAAGAAGATACAAAAATTTGATTTGAAAATGTGAAGTATACTTAAATTGGTGAGCAAAATTACCGTGATGCTCTTATCAGACCTAGTCACATGTAGATGATACACAATCCCATACTGATAGACAAAGAAACGCAAGGCAAGAATGACCTCCCAAATCCTCCCCCATAGCCCAGTGTGTTGCAGATGCTCCTGTTCCTCATTCCACCATGATTCCCAGCTCTTGTTTGAAGGAACACCAAAACCACCTTGACTATTTACCCATTTTGTCCAATCATCCCAATCCTCAACTATCTTCTGCCACTCGAATCCCGATGGATTAAAAAGGAAAGGACTGAACAACCAAGAACACACTAAAAACCACATTGATAATGAGAGAAAGCCATATGCTATTGTATCAGCAGCTGCTGATCCATAAAGCCTATAACATATAAGCAGTATAGCTAGCTCCATCCCTTTTACAAAGTGACTCCTGGAATACATTCTATAATTTTCTGCAAACCTTTCATGACGAACAACAAAACCACGCCCAGTTGCTCGGTACTTTGCCCCACCATGCAAGAGAGTGCGCCCATAGTAGTGCATCTTAGTCCCTAGTGAGAAAGTGAAGAAAACGGGTGCTAGCTGCAGCTGCATTATTATGATCTCACTTAGAGCAGTTCTGAATCCTCTCTCAAGTCCAATTTCCATGACCATGGGAAGAGTCATCAGAATACCAATTTGAACAAGGGACTGGGAAGCCATTGCTGCCTTTAATGGATCATCTCCCTTCCTCCTGGCTAACTTCACTATAGCAGCCTCAAGTCCACTCACTGTCAGGTAAAATTTGCCATACAGGAAAGCATAAACCGTGAGGGCCACTATCTGTGAACAGCAGAAGAAAGCTTTAGTTCTAGATGCAGGATTAGTGATTAAGCACACAGGATAAAATTCAAAAGACAATTATATAGCTTCCATGTAGAAAATGCCAGATCATATTATCAGAAAATTTCCATATCCATTTGGATATTATTTTATGCGATCAGGCAAATTTTCATAACCCTTTTCCTGAATAAACCTTATTGCTTTCGATATAATAAAAAGATATTCAGTGTTTATTTTGCTTAATCCCAAAGCATTAAGCATTACCATTGAGCTGAAATAAAATCCAACAGTTGTAAAATAAAACGATAGCATTCGGAAAAAGTCAAATCGATGCCCCAGTCGGTAGATATCCCTGCTTAGGGTCTGCTCTCCATTACCACAGGCCACTTTTGCTTCAAAAAGAGAGATTTGATTGAGCCCTACATCTCTACCCTTTCCAACTTGGATGTATTCATGATGAGTAACATTTCCACGTCTTAGTGTTGAGTTGAATCCTGTAAAGGCAAAGGCATTAGTGTAGAGGTAGATATATCAAATCACTGCCAAAAACGATGAATCAACAATGTTACCAGCAAATATATCCTCGCTTAGGTTGATGCCACAAGAAGCCTTGCTGAATCCTCCACGGGTAAAATGGAAAATTCTATCAAAAACATCCGGATGCCCATAGTGGAATCGAACCCTACAAAATGAGAAAAATAATCCATCATGTCAGAAAATTTGTATTCTGTATTGTATGCATTGCAATCTTAAATTAAAATGCTGCCTTAATTAGCCACGTGTTTCTTGGGAGGTTCCTAATTTATGGAAGTCAACGGTATCATAAGAAACCAACAACAAACAAAAACTTACTTTAGCGTTCTTGCAAGAACTCTTTGGCCAATTGTGACAAAGCTAGTTTCTTGATTTGACATAAACCATGCCAAGGAAGAGACACTGTAACAAGTGATAAAATTAAGTAGTACAGGGTCTAAACACGGGAAAGGGTTAGCTCTAAGTAGAAAACAATTCATAACCTTCCAGTGAAAATATGCTCACGAACACCTAATATGGAGGGTGCGCGCACTCCATGATCCTCATTAAATTCTTCCAGAAGGTTACGCATTTTCAAAGCTTCTTCCAAGTAATTATCCTAGAAGAAATTTCAAATAAACCAATTTTAACAGGACTGACACCCATTGTCAAACTTGTTTGAGCTTTCACATTTTATAATCTTTTACCTGGTTCATATCGATAGTCTGAAGAGCTTCCCCTCTAGTAAAAATGATGGCATGGTTTTGGTTTTCTGGCTTTCCTTCTCCTAACTTTGCTGCTCCCGGAAGCTTTATTCGATATATTTCCTTCAGAGATGTACAAAAGCAATCCTTTCTAAGGTAACCACTACTAATTAACTACCTCTTCCCAGACATCAAATGCATTTACTTACTTGGTCAAGATTGTCCACAGCTTTGACCAATACAGAATAATAAACTTTTTGCACTTGTCCACCTTCTCTTTCTTCAAGTTCATCAATATATGCAACACGAAGTGAGGGATTGCTATAAATAAAGAACCAAATTAGATTCTTAATTACGCAAACTTGGGGAAATAAATGCTAAATATATGCTAATAAATTTAAATTTTATTTAACAAAAGAACATACTTAACCATCAAATTCAGGATATCCGTTGCACGGCGATCTCCACTACGCTTCTGATTCCCATAGTTCTGACAGGTAGCAACGTATGTGAATTTCATGTCAGCCATAGCCTCTAAACTGGCATATAAGGATCTCTGACTCTTTTTTTCTTCCTCAGATGGAACATCAATAGCTTTATAGCCGTCAAGTATCTCTGATCACAAGACAAAATAACGTGCAATCATATCAGCTGATAAATACTTTTTTTTTCTGCCGCCCATGGTTAATATATGACAAGTATTTTTACTAGTTAGTATAGTAGCAAGGAAATGTTTGTTAAGAGTTGAAGGTATGTATGAATAAGAAAATACTAGCCCAATGTTAGAAAAAACTGAATCGCAAAAAATCCCACAAAAGGACTTAATCTTACCTTTTTCAGAAGCCATATCAAGAAATGCCTGGAGCTTTATTGCCCGCCTGTAGTACATCATTCCCCTAACTACATTACAAGAGGAAATAAATCAGTCTACCTGATCCAGCCTAAGGCGAGGGGAAAGGGAGTCGGCATATACCTGTCCTACAAAGAGTTTGTCCTCTTAATGAGGCCCAGTGACGTAACTGTAATATATTCTCATCTTTCTCCCATATCTCGCTATCTTTCTTACATTCAAGTCGCTCCAAGAAGTTATTCCACTCCTCTGGCAACATTACTAAATTTTAGTCAGTCCGTTCTCTACTATCAATATACAATTAAGTTATATTGTGAGCTCTTACTAACCAGGGAAGATCTTCTGAAGGTAATATATGATTGACACGCCATCTTCATTCTCAAACTCAATGTCATTCTTAGAGTATACAGTCTCTTCACTGTAGTATGGAGTTAGGACACTGAAATAAGAGACAAAAAAGGCTATTATATAGACGGACAGGACATCTTCAAAATGCATCACATTTTGAATTTTATGAAAAAAAAAATTGTTCACAAAAAATCTTTAATAACTAAAAAAGGTGTATTTTGCGTCTACTGTATAAGATAGTAATCCTACAATAGTTGAAGTTATCAGATTCTAAAGAAAACATCGTATAACACTGGCACTGATGATATAAGATAGTAATCCTTCAATAGTTGAAGTTATCACATTCTAAAGAAAACATCGTATAACACTGACACTGATGATACGGTCTCTGTTCTATTGGCTGTTGACATTTAATTTACAAAGTTTATTTTGCAAAATAAAAACATGATATTCCTGCAGTTTATAATCTCTGTATCTTCGTGGAAATGTAATTAAGGAATCTGTACCAGACCTGAATGAGAGCATTTTACGCACTCGAGGAGCACGTGGCATATCCATGAACAGTGAATTGCTAAAGAATGCAACCCTTCTTCGTACTTCGGTGTTTGTTGGAACTTCAACGGCAGATTCCTTCACAGTCAAGAGTAGATAAAGACGTCTTATCTGAAACAACCACAGTGATTCATTGGTTTCAGAAGCCTCTGGATCATTGAATAAGAATATAAACTAAAAAATACATAAAGAATTAAAATCGAAGTTATATTACTAAGTACCTGTTCCTCCCATTGCGCTGTAACCACAGGCGGGAAAAGTATAGCGGGTTTTCCCTCTGTACCAGCAAAAATTTGTTGTCCAGTGTCCTTGCTACTTTGATTAAGTTCTGCCAATTCACTGATGAACATCAAACGTACCAAATCAGGTTTTATATTTTTCAATGAGTATATATTAATATATTCCAAAATTACTGCCTTCAAGTTAAACCTGATTTCATTCACCATCATATCGGTGACCACTTCTAACATGTCTTGCAGCAAGACCACCACAGTACCCCGCTGGGATGGATCTCCCATTTTCTATGACAAGAAATCAGTGAGTGAGTTTCCTAATATAATGTTTTAAGTTTTAAGTACCTCATAAATTTTGATACTTTTAATTGAATCTCTACTAAAAATATTTGTTATATTGAGTGCCTAATATATTTTTTATTGTTGTATTACTGTCCACAGGATGACATAGTCATTACTTCCGCCTTCCCGTTTTGAACTCACCTATCAACTTGTTTCATTCTCTCCAATCTCCTCCAATTCGCCGGTCAACTCACTTTAGAAGAAGCAATTTGACTAACGGGGTTGAAAGAAATTGAAGAGGGAAGTAATGAACTAATTGGTAAGTTGGAGATAGGAAGACGGAACTAGCAGTCACACTATCTCGTTAATGGCAAAAGTCAAATAGGAGGATATATAAACAAAAGTAAAAAAAATTATTTTACCAAATTTATAAGTTACTTAATCAAGCCTATGTTTAAAGACAATACAACATTCAAGAATATGAACTACAGATATTTAGTTTTGTTTTGAATGACTCACCAAGATTTCCACAAGTTGCACGTACTTATTACAGAGGGAAGGTAAATAGCCCATACGGAAATTTGTAAGAAGAGTATTCTTTGAGATGTTGCTCTCAACTTCTTTAATGATGATGGAAATTATTCTGGTTCGTCACAATTGATTCAGAAATACTGATAAGAATTTAATTAAATTAAATTCATAGCTTCGATAGTTCAATTATATGCGCTGCTTAAGAAAACAGCAAACAGCTGATAAGAAATTCGTCTGTACTTCAATATGAAATTATGAATTAATGTGCTAAAATTAATATTGATTAGGCAAAAGTTAGTAGCTAAATGCTCCTTTGTTCATTTATTTACATAGTGTTGTCAAGTAGCTCATAAATAGATCTAAAATCTTCTAGATTAAAAAAAACGAAAAAAATAAAAACATCTAAGAGTAATAGCTATTCATGAAATTCTATAGAACTGATAGACTGCAAGAACAATTTTGAAGTCTTTGTACAAAAACATATCTAAGCAGGATAGAAGATTAATGAAATTGAGTCTAGTCTGTACCACTAAAAAGGAAGTTAATCCATTAATCTTGAATGGCATTTCAGGCATGAAGTATAAACTGAATTCAAACGCAACAACACAAGATGTCAAAAGGATACCTTTTTTCAGTTTCCCCTATCACTAATTCATGTAGAAAATGTTTAAAGGATTCGTAGCATTCAATCACAGAACATTTCATATATTCATCTGCACATATGCGCTTCCAAAGGTCAGAGTCCTTCCCTCGAAACTGAGTTGCCATATCCAGTGCTACAGTAATCTGTAAAGTTATACATTGTCAATCACAGAAACTGGTAATAAACATATGAATATTGAATCATATTAACCTACCTTGCCTGCAAGCAAAAATGGTGGCCACTGAATTATTTTCAGAGAATGACCCAATGAGTAAGGAACTAGCAAAAGATCCATCTCCCTGGAGTCATGCAAATATAGTTTAGTCCTAAATAGGTGATGGGCAGAAAAATCAAAAGAGGGAAGAGGAAACATAGAATCTAGGATAGAGAGCAAGATTGACTCTGAGGTCCTTTCCTATCACTTATGAGATCTTCCTCGCGGAAACAACAAATAATCTCATTCCATAATTGGGCAAATTTGGCAGCTTCAGTTCTTTTGTTTGCAGAAATCTATACAAGCATGGAAACTAGAGTGAAGTTGAATTAATGCAATATATTTAATGTACTTGGAAATGAAAATGTGCTAGCAACCTCAGCGAATTTCTTTGAGAAAGAGAATCTCGCGTTTCGTTTCGTATCAGAAGGAACCAAGCATGTATTGAATGCACCAGGCAACGACAGAAACCGGGATCTTAGCATGCGCAGAGTGTGTATCTGTGGAATCAAATTAATAACATTAGTAGATTGTGAAAAGATGATGGACTACTTTCTAAATCCACAGAAGTAATCCAACCCCAAGTTCACCCTTCAAATGAAAAAGAAAATCTGATTTAGTTACAAATTGAAGACTTCATAATTTCATAGAAGGGATAGTAACACATTATTTCAGACACTTTAATAAATGACGATCCAGCACTTTGCATCCAAAAGGATCCTATAAATTTCTTAACTTGATTAAATAGGTTGAGTTTCCCTAGGCTATGTGCGTCTGTTTTACAAAAAATTAGAGAGATGATAAGAAAATGGATGGCAAGTTCTTTTTGGACATGACTAGCTAAAAATCAAATAAAAATTATGATGACCTCGCCTAGACGATCAAAGGCTCCAACAGCACCTCCGTACAAAGTTGAGAAGATTGCATACCAAATTTGAGTGTCCATGAAATAAACCTGAATTGAATAAGTAAATAATGGGATGTGAATACACTGAAATGACTGTCCAAGAGAAAACAATCATATATGTAAACATAACAAGGATATATAATATACACACCAAAATTACAGGAGCCCAGAGTGCAATTACTGCACCATAGTTATTTCGAGCTGCATAGACTTGAAAATATTAGATCAATAAAAGCAAACAGCAACGTAATGTAGCCATGAAAGGAGAAGACACTACCGTTGGGAAAAAATTCATGCCATTCAAAATCGACGTGCTGAATGCTCATTATCTCCCTTGTTGGTCTAACTAGAGGTTTAATCTGAAGATAGATACAACAGTTACAAAGATGCTCAATAAAAGATAGATAGCTTGTTAGATAGAAACTACTAACAAAAGATATTTTACCTGGACAAAAAAACTGAATAAAAATTTGCAAGTCAAAAGCAACAACCAGAATATAGTGTACCTGAAAGTCAAGAAAGAATTTAGATGATGGGAGTATTTTCAAACGATAGACGAACGAACAAAGACATATATTATTAACATAGTGCTGTGTGAATCATACTTCAGAAGAGCATATTGACTTTCATGCATTCCTCTTCCAACATAGATGCTTGGCTGCATGGGGACAAATGATCATTTAAAAAATGGACAAATATTACACAAAGAATGCAAATTATTGATATAAGTTCACAAAACAGCACTATTTGACTACATCCGTACAACTCCGAATTTTTGGGGGGGTTAAAGTCCATAAAATGTTAGCCTTACGAATGTACAAAATAATGGTCATTTATAAAATAGTCAATCTATGGGCAAATTGTGCCCTAAGAGTATAAAATTTCAAACTTTAACATTGTATCCAGACACCACAAGACACTGTAACAGAAAAATATATCGTATATATTCTTTTTCAAAATTAATGGCAACTCATTAAGTAAGCTTGTTGCCACCAAAAGATAGTTGAACCCAAGCAAGAAAATCATGATAAGGCAAAGTAAACTATCAAACTATAAAAGTTTAATGTCTTAATTGTCTCTGTGGGTGTAGAATGAATAAAACAAGAGATGAATTGGATCCGGTGTAAGCCAAAGGTAGAAGAAAATCATGATTAAACTATCAAACTATGAAAGTTTAGTGTTTTACTTGTCTCTGTGGGTGTAGAATGTATAAAAGAAGAGATGGATTGGATCCGGTGTAAGCTAAAGTCAATGTTACAACACGGAGTATCTTTTTATTGAATAAGTTTTTGACAGAATCAATTATTATATAGAAAGTTCTTGTAGCCGCCTTAGTTGTGCATACCCTTATCCCGCTTTAATTGTGACCTCTTTGGAGTTGTCTTAATTGTAACCCCAAGGATAGTGTTCAGCTCCACATTAAGTAGTGACTAAAGATACCACTAAAATAGAGCTCACAAAACGTGGACAATTCTCACCTTACAAAATTCTAATATATTATCAAATTTTATCTTAGATCCACTGTTACGCCACTTGTACTGCCATGCTCTGGACTACAAGACCCTAGATGTGAGATCGAGTGTTGGAAAGTTGTCTTTGTTGTTGTCACTATTGGCTCGTGTAAGTTGCAGCCTCTTTGGGAGTTGCCTTATTAGTAGTCTCGAGGACCAACAGTATTTACTCTCACATAAACTAGAAATATGGCTTACGTAGAACTTACAAAGTTTAGACACTTCTTTGTGGAGTAAGATAGGCCAAATTCAAAGAGATATGATTATTCTTTGTTTAAAATCTGACAAATAATTAACGTCATGGATAGTTACAAATTCAACTATAGGGTACATAAAATTACATTTTATTGAAAGCAAGTGCATTTTATAGTCAAATATCTCATAGAATAAAATAATAACAAAAAGTCGAGAAAAAAAAACTACTTAATGGGACTCCTAACATTGTATGCAACATTTTCATTCTATGAGGGCTTCACTCACCATATTATTATTTAGACACACCTTAATTCAGCCTATAGGTGACCCTTTCATAGCCCAACTCTCAATGAAGACACCAATTACCAAGACTCAAGCATAAGAAGAGAGTCCAACCAAAAAGACTAGTCCACTAGATGGGAGAACCTCAAGGCTTAAAGTACCACATCAAATAGTTCATTATACCCAATGCGAGACTCCTAGAAAATTGTGTTAGATGTATGTATGTAGTTTGCCTAAAAACTACAGGTTTTAGCTATATCGTCTTCAGCTTTCAACTCACATATATTAGTCATATCAATTTAAACCGAATTAACCAAAACAAATGTTCCCTAAAACTTGAATTACTTTCAGAATAAACAATACCAACAGAGTCATTTAGTTCAAAACCATGAAGTGAAATACTTAATATGCAAGTTAATAAGTGACGTGAGTACCTGAGACCACCACAAGAAGAATCTAACTATGTGCCAGTCTGAGTTTTCAATCCAACGCCTTAACATTGGGAAAAGAAACAGAATAGCGGCCAGTAAATTTGGAAGCAAATATAATACAACAGCCATTATGTAAAATGGTGGAATGCCTTTTATTTGTTTGAAAAAGGAAAGCAACTGCTTCAGACCCGCAGGTGCACCCTTGAAGGAATTAACATAGAAGAGTGGGAGAATTATAACCCAAAAAAGACTGACAAAGACTTTAAGAATATTTCTTAGCACATCAGTGAATTTCCATCGATGATAGCCTGGAAAGTTCAGGATCAGGTCCAAGATACCTAAATAATATAAAGAGGGAAAAAATGATAGTAAATTTCTATAACCAAGGAAGAAGATAAAAGGACAGTCGGAAAAGGGATGAAAATATTACAAAACTCGGATCTACTTCAATACTTAAAACCGAAGGATAAATGGTGTAGAAAATAACACACTTTCGTCTTTTTTTATAAAGAATCATTATTAACAGCAGTATTATAGAAATTCGGTAAATGAATTAGAGAAAAGAATGGTTAAATAAGGATCAAACTTGATGAAAACAATTTGTAAAATAAATCTAAAAAGAGTGAAGGTAAACTTGGTAGATTGAATATGCAAAAAACAACTCTTGCACCTGACTTGCCTTACAGGGAAATAGAGGCCAAGCATCATTTATTTAATGAGGAACTACTAGTCATACCAAAAATTAAAATAACATATATAATTCATCACTATCTTGTTTCTGATATGACTTATGCAGTTTGTATTGCCCGTGACATTTTCATGCAATTTTCAACAAATGATATGCCAATCTCTTGAACAAATAGGAAAAAATCAAAAACCATCAATATATGATCTTGCTACTAGTGATCCTGATGGTAGAGTAGAGAGTGATAGGTTACATTACAGAGAGCAACTTAAGTTGACATATCATACCTTGAAGTAAGCGCAGAATGGATGCTGAGATGAATATGCTAGAGAGATTGTATAAACTATCCCTCTGAATTATATTCGTCAGTGAAATCCCTTCCCAAGCAATAATGAGCATCACCTGTAATGGAAATGTTCAAGCCCATAACCACAAAGAAGGGGTGAACTACAGGCATTAGTATTTTCATTGCTTGAAATAAATACCTGCAAACCCAGTATAAAAAATGTCCACATGCGATCAAAGCTGCGGAAGAGGTGCCAGAATGATCGTGTCTCTACAAAATTTGATTTGCCAATTTTTCCAACTCTTTTTGGAGCACCCTTTTTTCCCTGGTAAGAAATTTATATAAATACTGAAGATAATTAAATTACGATCATGCCAGTAGCTTCTTTCGAAGTAGATACCTGTCCCAAATCAGTAGTTGATTTAAAGAATTCACCATCATTACGCATGGGCCATCCAAGAGAAAAGCAATCAGATGACCTGCAACAAAAAAGTAGATATTGTAAATTAATAATCAAGCAAAAGAACAAAGTCAAATTTAGTAATAAGATTCTAAAGAAAAATCACCAGAAATACTCATTTAGGTCATCGTAGTTGCACCATGTTGAGTGTGGAGCTTGTCCATGTCGGCTCTTCTTGGCTTCCTAGATTAATCAACATGATTAATAACTACACAAATCATTGTACAGAGATCATATCATACCTGAAGTATTATGATGATGTCATGAGAGACAAAATCTTACCTTTTCAATTACTCGGTACAAAGGAGTTATAACCTTGCACAGGAATGCCTCGTCATCACTACCATAGGAAGGCTTGATATTTTCACCAGTAACAATGCTTACATTTCCAGCCAACAAACCGTGGAGTTCATATGCCATCTGAGGTTATAGTTGGCCATTATTAGATAGGCAAAAGTTAGTAATAAATTAAAAAAGATAAGAGGATAAAACAACTACATTTGAAAAGGCATTATACCACGAAATATTATGGAACGCAAGGAAAGTATACTCACGTTGTGAAATATGTAGCATAGACACTCAGGCATGAAACGAACATTGGATGCTTCACCCCAGATAAGAAGATACAACCCCATATAAAGCAACTTCCGCTGCTGTGTCTCTTGCTGACCTTGAGGAAGTCTGTGTGAAAAAACACCATAAGCACTTTTTGAGCAAAAATTTTGAATTTTATCACTGATGCTCATATTGTTATATCTCACCGTAAACTGTGTTTTCGTCCAAGGAATTTGCACCACATTTTGTAATTCTTAAAAAGGGTTTTCATCACTGAATCTACAGCACGATCATCCAGCTGATTTGATAAAATCAAAAGGAAAACAAATGAAAAAAATAAATCTAACTTCTGGCCAAAAGCAAAGTAGACTACTCTGAGAGACAGCTATTGATAAAAAAAGGATTATGTATATTGGCAATAGTTCTCTTGATTATAGATTATCTTGATTTAGTCCATCACGTTTTGCCTAAATAGAAAAAGTGAGAGACAGATACGTGCCAGGTTAAACGGCTCAGGTTTAGGATGTAGCCTTATATGAGTGTTAGCAAGAAGCAAAATCATATGCTCCCTCTGATTCCTGACATTATCCCTCTGTGTCCAAATCAAACACATTAAAAATTTACTGAGGTCAAACAACAACCTAGTCAATCACAAATCTTCTCATTCTGTTGACGATCAACATGCATACCTGAAAACCAAATATGGCTTTAAGCCAATCAAGCAAGTCTAAATCTTCAGTTTTCTGCCTCTGTAGCTCAAACGAATTAGGCCAGCTCAAGCCACGAGTATTCCAAAGTGCAGTAACAGAAGCCTTAATCTAGCGAGAAAGAAAGCCAAAAAAACTCAGTGCAATATCAAATAAAACACAAATACTCCATATCAACAACTTGAGGCACAAAACCTCTTCAAATTGCATTATTGGCACGGAAGCACCAGCAACATCCAGTGGAAGAATATTATAAGGCGTATAAATCTCCGTCTTCTCCTGGACATCCCTTGCTGCTGCCATAATCTGCACATACAAATTGAATATTGATAAGGGGAACACAGCAAAATAAAACACCTGTTGTCACAACAGAAGAGAGTAGAACATTAAGGGTAATGTGAACCGAGACTAACCTCAGGAGCAACTTCTTCCACCTTCTCAGTCTTATTGACTGCACAGAGCACTTCAAATAGAACCCCAGCAGTCTGGTAAGCTTTGCTGAGTTGAGCTCTGCAAGTGAATTCCAATTTCAAGGTTAGAGATGGAACTCTTCTTTGCAGTGTCAAACTTCATACATAACTAGCATGTATTTGATTACCTGTCTGCCTGCTCCGCCTGATCGAGAGTTCGGACATAATGTTCGTAGTATTGCTGATAATAGGACTGAATTTCTCTTGCATCTGTCTTCTTAACCCGAGAAGCAAGACTGGTTGGATTGTCCTATTCCACAATAAAGTTAACGAAGTTAATAAAAATAATAAGAAAAAAAATGGGAAAAAATTATCATTATGTTACAATTCACTGAATAAATTATTAGAATGACAAATGCTAAAAAAATTATAATATCACGTATTTGGGGAGTGTGGTTTTTAT
>Ga0123341_1002647_pt1 | contig 14879 bp, 8 predicted proteins | sample Turbeapinknodule_FD_89959 | JGI IMG/M metagenome (GOLD analysis project Ga0123341, IMG submission 89959) | Root nodule microbial communities of legume samples collected from Mexico - Turtle bean Mexico pink nodule | ecosystem: Host-associated > Plants > Roots > Nodule | place: Mexico: Nepantla... | reverse complement strand
ATTTATTTATTTTTCTAGAAAATAGAAATTTGATTTATATGAAAAAATTTATATAATAGCATATTTTTTTTATGTCATTAAGATTTCGTTTCATAAAAAAATATATAACAAGATAAAAAGGGTAAAAAAAACAAAGCATGTGCAGTAAAGCATAAAGGAAACCTTAAAAAAAAGTATGTTCTTTACTTAAATCAATCACAAATAGTAAGTTTTAAAAGAATATAAATAGTTTTATAACAGCGACTTTTGCAGAAATGACATTAACTAATGATGGTTTTCAAAATTCATTATTCTAAAAAATTAAATATGTTACTTAAAATCAAGAAAGGTAGAAAAAGTAAAAATACTTGTATTAAGACTTTTGTTAACTAGTAAGAAAGGCTAGAAGTGTAATTTTATATACATAGTATACCATAATTCATTGTAATTTATCCCTGTCGTGTACCTCACCCCCTTTTCTTAACAGAGTAAAAGACAAATTGGCATGAGTGTAGATGGTCAAGAATACCCTTTTCCTCGTTTTCGCAGCCAATGGTATTATTTCATCAGAAAAGTTTTTCTGGTATTCTCGGGATAGGTGAAGCATAGCAGTGTTGGGTGAATCCCCTCGATGGTAACATAGCATCAAACTACCACGAATAGTAACCACCGCAGCTGTTTTCAGACAGTTATCTCCAAAGTGAGTAAAATTAGTCTCTGAGCTCACCATTTTCAACATCTTGTGTCCGAAACAACTATTGTTGGCGAATTAGGGTTAGTGATTTGGGCTTCAATACTAGGAAATGGCGCACGGCTCCAGTCACGTACCGGAGAAAAGACCGATGACAAGGTCTTCGAGAGAGACATTGTCGAAGAAAGTCGCTGCGACCTCCTCCACCACTCCAAATCGCAAGTCGGAGCGTCTCGAGAAGAGGACTCCGCCGTCGTCCGTGGGCTGGATGGATCCGAAGAGGAAGATGGAGACGCCGAGTCCGTTGAGGAGATCTGAGAGAACGAAGCACGTTTCTCCTTCGTCGGCTTCCAGGGATTCGGGTTCGAGGATGCGGCAGAAGAGGCATTGCAGTGGGAAACAGTTGTCGTTTGAAGCCAGCGAGGATGGACACGATGAAAATGAGGAACGTGGCGTGGAAGCTTCTTCGAGACCCAGAACTAGGAGAGTGACTGAGCGTAAGTATCTTGCTCTATCCCTTCTTAGTTCTTAAGCTAAACTGAAGAACTCTTTTAAATTGAAAGATTTGAGGAATTTCATTTCTTGAAGAGAGAGTGGTTATGAATCGGTTTCAGATCAGTCGCAGTGTTATTAAAACTCGTGCAGTCAGTTAGAGTTTAGTGGGGTGGTTATGAGATGGTTCATATCAGTTACACTTTTATTCTAAAATATGGTGAGCTAGGTGGAGTTCTATTATTGGATTTTACTAGTACCAATCAATTTTAATTTATACTAAAAAAATGAAGAGCTAGGGGATTCTGTTATTGGATTTTACCAGTTTCAATCAATTATCAATGCCATAATTCCCTCCTAAATTTTCTGTATAAAAAAATATCAATCACATGCAGTTTTCTATCTCTCATACTCATTCACTCAGTTCACTTTGGCTGTTATAGATGAAGATGGGACTTAAAGCTAGTCTCTCAATAGTTTGTATTGTTATTAAAATTTGGATAGTTGAAAATGTGGCTGAGTGAGGTGTGCTAGTGTTAGTTAGTATATTTTTCATGTTAATATTTTAACTTTTGACTGGCAGATTGCCACGTGAAGACAAATGGGATGGATAGGTCAACTGAAGAAGGTGATGATGGGGTTGGGGGCAAGATTGATGGCTGTCTTAAAGGGAACTGTTTAGATTCTGCCAGGGATGATAAGGATATTGGGCTGCCTGCAGGTGCCACCGGTAAAGAGATGAAAGCTGAGCCTAAGTTGAGTGAGCCAGTGAAAGAACTATCAGATTATGATGTGACTGTAAATCCATTGGTACTGTCTAATACTGCAAGTTGTGAGCCCAGTGAAGCACGTGAAAAGGTTCAGTTTGATTCATGCAAAGAGGAGAGATCACAAATTTTAGGATCAAAGGATTTCATATCAAATGAAAATCTGATTAGGAAACGTATTGAGCATGTTAAGGATGAAAAATCAATATCTTCTAAGAGAAAAAGAACAATGATGGACAAGCATTCAGATGCTTCTGCTATGTTGGTGGAGAATAACAATAACAGTAACTTGTTTGAGGATACTCGCCCGTCAAGGATATGCAGCAATGTTGTGGAGACCAGTGGGTCATGTTCCAAAAGGATAAGGTACTTTATTTTTTAGCTAATGCTAGGGAATTAATCAATCTTATTCCTGAATTAATACAAACTAAGAATTTTAATCCATTCAATGCTCGTGCCTATTGGCAATTTGGCATGTTTTATTGCTTTTATTAAGTTTAACTTTCACATAATTTCTTTTTTTTTTCTTTCTTAGAAGATATCTTTCTCTGTATATTGAAAATACATATTTGGTTTTATGTCTAGGAAGATGTGAGATGCCAAGTAGGATTTTTCTACACATTGTTAAGAAACTCCCTGACCATTATAACAACCTAAAGTTTAGTTTGTCTGTGAAGATTGTATTGTTTCTGGGAAATGGGTCACATCCCATCAACACCTCAGATACCATTGATAATAATAAAATTTGACATGCAACTGAAAAGGGATAAGCTTATTTCGTTATCTCCTAAGTGGGTTTGAGTTTTGTTTTTTAGGCAGATCTCCTTATCAGATGTAAAAAAGGATTGGAGGAAATCGACCAATAATGTTGATCAGCCTTCTTCAAAGTTATCTACTAGGAACAAGGAAGGTTAGTTGTCCCCATCATTATTAAGTTTCAGTTTGTTGAGTTTTCGCAGTTCAATGACATTGATAAATAACAAGAGTTAAGAGAGAAAGATAGAGAAAATTGAATTTCTGAAAGAAAAATGTGATTTGGATGACTGTATTGAATCTATCTATTACATCAGATATAACTACTCTTAGAGTGCTGAGCAAGCAACAGAAACAATTAGTGAGAGCTGTCTATTTTGACTGCTGTCACAACTAACTTCTAACTATCCACACTAAGGACAGCTAAACAGCTGTTTACAACATATCACTCACACAGCAAGAGTTGTTGCAAGCTCATTGGTGATCAAAATGATACCTAAATTCTTACTGAATTAATCTTATCCTAGTGAGTGTGAAATAAGTTGTAGAGTAGTCAATCTGGTTTATCTGAGGGAAGATATAGGAACCAATCAAAGGAGAAAAGTTCTTCAGAGTTCAAATAGTGCCAAAGGAGGGAGTAATATAGGTGGCTTTTCCCATCTTTGGTGAAGATTCTTATCTATTTCTATGGGTTTCCACTCATCATAGCCAAGATACATTCTGCTCTTTTCTTTTTCTCATCTTCAAACTGAAGGAAATACGTACAAACCTCTTTATTACCAGCCAAACTCCTGCTATACAGTGCTTGTTTCCTCCGTCCCCAACTTTTAAGATTTGAGTTAACTTGCCTTTCCTTATTCTTTTTGTCACAGCCCTAGAAATAATTTGCTTGATTCCCACCCTCACACACAAAACCAGGTTTCCTTACTGTCTCAAAGTGACAGTTTTTGGGCGTGCTGCCTCAACTGTCTTTTGTCCTTATCCCAGCATTGTTTGGTAATGTGAATTGCAGTTCCTAGTTCTTATCATTTGTTTGTTTGATCAAATGTCAGACTCAGCGAGATCTCAAGGAAACACTGTCGAAACTGACAAAATAAGGAAACAGCAGAGGAGCTTACATCTTTTACTGAAGCCAGAGATAGCAAATCTTTGTGAAATTCTGCATCTCCCTGTATGCTCTTGTTTTCTCTTTGCCATGTTTTACTTGCTGTTTGTTTGTCCTGCTATGGTCTTTTGTTGATAGTATTGCAATTTATTTACCAGTTTTTTTATTGATGAAATGCATTTATGAGACTATAAAAACATGTGCTCTTCAGTAATATTGATTTATGCATTCATAATTTTGTTGATTTGATACTATCCTTTCATTAAGTTCTGGATGTTAAGATAAATTACTTATCTTGTCACGTAAGTTTGCAATGCTGTAGTGTGAATCTTGTGAAGGCTGTCTTACAATGATGCGGGAATGTCGTCGGTTTTGGAAATGTGAAGTCCAAGTTTAAAAGGGTAGATCCAGGTTATGTTGAAGAACACCTGTTGACATGGAATTCGGATTTTGGTTGATATTGTAACATTATGTTTAGAAATTTAAGAGGGATGTCTGAAATAGGAAAAGTATTAGGTTGAAACTTAATAGTAGGTGTAGGCCTATATTACTTGTTTTAAACTGAGACAGTTACCATAAAGATCCACTAAGAAAAAAACAATCAGTATATATTTTAACATAGCCAGGGGGGAGGGAGCTGGAAATAATTAATAATAACATTTCTCTGCCATGATGCCATTCTTTTGGTTTCTCCAAGGGTTTGTTGTGGATATTTTGATTTTATTGGAGTAGGGAAATGTGTTGGTGTTGCATTACATTTTGGTGAGTTACTGAACAGATTCAAATAGTTGTATGATGGTTAGATTCAAGGAACGTGGATCTATTTTTTCATAATATATTTTATTGTCTCTGACTTTGACTTATTAAAAATATAGCTTTGAATTCTTCGAATCCAACCCTGCATCCCCAGGGACTCATTTTTAAAACCTGTATGCTTGTACGAGTTTCATGATAGTTGATTTAGTATACTTCAATCTGGGTTCTAGTATCAGTTTGAATTTTGTTGTATTTTGACATTTTCTTTTCATGCAGGATGATGTCAAGAGTATGGTTCAAAATTGTCTTGAATATACTATGAACAATTACCAGATCTGTACAGAACCATTGCCAATATTACAGGCTTTTCAACTATCTCTGGTCAGAATATTTTCTCACATTTTTTTTTCTTTTTCCTTATTTTTTTCCCTTTCAGTTTTCTTTGGCTGAGTCCTCTTGCTTGCTTAAAAAACTTCTTTTTAGCCTTTTTATGAATAACTGTTTGTAATCCCAAATCCAACTAAATCATAGAAGTGCACCATTCTTACAATTTCTTAGAAATAAGAATAACATAATAAATTAATAATCATTAGCATCCTTTATTCTGCATCAGTTAGCCTTTCTCTTTGGGAAGATCTAATACTCCATTGATGCTTGTTTTTTTCGTCCATTGATATTTTATCTGTTGCTGCAACCTAATGGCAGAAATTTTTTAGTCTGCACTTGATCTAACCAGTCAATTTCAACCTGTTTCTTATGGATGCCTTTTTGTATTTTATAAGTTGAGATTCTGATATGAGTAGCACAGTCAGCTGGTCAAATGAAGCTAGATTTAAGCTTCAATCTTAACCTGTTAAATTAAATGTAGAAAATTTAGTTTCTTAGGGTTTTCAGACTCTAAATTAAATGTGTTGTTCTCTTGGTTGCCTTTAATACGTACAATTGACAAGCTTTTGTGTACTTTTAAAATTTCAGTGTTTGACTGCTGCTGCTTTGCTAAATCACAAACTCAACTTTCAAGCTTCCCTTTTGCTTGCAAAGAAGCACTTGAATTTTGACTGCAAGAAAGAAGTTGTAGATGAAATCAATTCAAGACTTTGGGATCTGAGGGAAAGTTTTTTATCGCTCAAACGAAACTCTAATTTTGCTGGCTATGCAAATGCTTCTGAATCATCAAGTGGGGTTCATCCATATACTGAAGTGACACCTGAGGCTGAATTGGTAAAAACTGATAATTCTATAAATATTAGAACCGTTCAGAAGCGTAAAAGCCAGTGGAACAAGCTACTTCTGATGCATCGGGAAGAGAAGATAAAGTTGAAAAAAGATATTGAGAATGAAAATGCTGAAATTCAGAGAAGGCACCAGATAGAGTGGGAAGCTGTTCGATCATGTTCTCCCAATGATTTGGTTAACGATGGAAAGCTTCTGGCTTTCAAAAGTGCTTACATGAAAAGAACTAGAGAATTGAATAGGCAGCAAGAAATACGTCTCAAGGATCTTGAGGTCAAGCAATTAAAAACAAGGCTGATGTTCCAAGAGTCTTCAGCGCCAGATGAATTGTTTAACTCAATTGATTTGGACAAACTTGGGACCATGGTCGAATCCTTACAGATTTGTTATCAAGCTCAGCATCATAATGCTCTGAAAGTCCTTGTGTCTGATCATGTTGCTGAAGGAAAGGGTTTCAATGATACAGTGGAAGTCACGGCAAGGACTGAATCTGTTGTTGGATTCTCTGAAGCTCCCGATGTCAATGCCTCTGTTGTTGCACCATTCGGTAGCACAGTTGAACTGCAAACTCGTCATGGGGAAGGGTGTGTAAATTTTAATCATGAATCCGATAATGATTTTGGGCAGGATGCTATAATACAAGTTCTGCCTTCACATAATGAAGACATATGTCACGGGGAAACACTAGATGTTCTTAGTGCAGAGGTGGCTCCTTCAGTCTGTAACACCAGCAGTTCTGAGAATGATCTTGTTGAAATTCCTTCTTCTAGGCTAGGGGAACTTGACGGGACTATACAGATCAAGCCTGTTTGTGGATCATCGATAGAAGTTGACGCTAATGGTTCCAATGATGGTGCAAAGAATATGACCCTCTTGAATTCTCAATCATCCAACGAACATATTCCAAGTGTAAATGCCATGTGCACACCATATTGTGAGAATACTGCACAAATCCATGACGCTGATAACAATAATGGTTCACATAATGCTGACACTCTGAACTCATCTTTTTATGATGAAAGAATTTCCTTGAGGAATTCAAAGTCACCTCAACATCGTGTCCATAATGAAAATAGCATGCTCACTCTAGATTGTGAAAAATTTGCACTTGATGGCAGTGGTTCAGATAATTTTATTCTTAATTCTCCTTTGGTTGATGAGAGAAATGCTGATAGGACCATAGTATTAAATAGAGATGAAAATGTGGGAATACATGAGTCTGTCAATTTGACTTCATCCACTGAGCAAATATCTGGAGGTGCAGTAGATGTCTCAGTTTTAGATAGTGTGTTGTCAAAACCATGTGGAGCCGATAGTTCCAGTAATAATAGCTCTGATGCTAATGCTATTCTTTCAAATCAATCTTCTATAGAGAAACAAAGTCACGATGGAGTATCATCAAGCATACCTGTTGGACAAATTCCAGGTGGAGTGTCAGAAACTAATGATAGAGCCATTGTAAATGTATTAGATGGGGAGGAAGCTAATTGGATGCCTGACGCAGTTAATTACCCTGACAATGTGATTCCTCAGAATTCTTCATCCATGGATCAATTAGCTAATGGAGGTCCAGTATTTGATGGCAATTTATCATCAGGGACTTGTACTACAAGCCCAAGCAATAGCCAGACCCTACCTGATGAACATGTTTCTGTCTTGATGCCAGAAAATAGCCTTGTAGAGGTTGAATTTCAATTAACACACAATGTGGTGGTGGATAAAAGTGCCACATTGGACCAGCAGGAAGGAGTATGTACAACCATGACTGAAAATAGTTTGTACCATGAGACTCCAGTATCTAGACCAGTTGATTTTATGGAGCCTCTAGAAGTAGAGTCTCCACCTGACCTGGATGCTGCTAGAGAAGTGCAGAATTATGTAGTATTTAGTCTTGTTGATGTTGTACAAGCTAATCAATCCACTAATGATTCACTGGTCATGGAGACTCCAGAGGAGGGGCAATTTCCTTCTGCAGGTTTCCTCTCTTCCAACTGCGACCTATCCAACATGCCTTTGATGACTAGAACTGAAGATCAGCCATACAATGAAGATGATCTCCTCGACCACATTCCTGGAACATTAATTGAGATTCAAAATCAAGCTGTTGTGCAACATCCCTCAAATTCAGACCAGCAGGAAGGAGTGTGTAGTACTATGACTGAAAACAGTTTGTCCCAGGAGACTCCAGTATCTATATCAGTTGATGATCTCATGGAGCCTCTAGAACAAGTGCAACCACTATCATCTTTAGAGTCTCCACCTGACCAGAATACTACAATAGAAATGCAGAACAGTTTGGTACCAAGTTCTGTTGATACTGTACCAGCTAATGTATCTATGAATGATTCACTGGTCATGGAGCCTCCCGAGAAGGAGGGCCAGTTACCTTCTGCTGGTATCCTTTCTTCCAGTGATGGAGACCTATCTAACTTGCCTACGGTGACTGGAACTGAAGACCAGCCATCCAATGAAAATAATTTCCCCAACCACGTTCCTGAGACATCAACAATGGAGATTCAAAATCAAGTTGTTGTGCAATGTACCTCAAATGTGGAACTTGATTCTTCATGTTTTAGTCAAGATGTACATCCAGCCTCAAATGTGGACTTGGTTTCGCTTCTGCATTCTGGAGTTAGACAACAGTCTTCAAACACAAGAAATTTGTCTACTCTCGCAGCGATTAATAATCATCCTATACAACCAGCAAGCCAATCAGATCCCAGGATTATTCAACGGTTGGGCCGTGATCCGCTTAATTATGAAGTGGAAAGACTACATGTACTGACAGAGAAAAATAGGAAAGGCTTTGAAGAAAGGGTTAGCTTTTGGTTTACTGTTACTATGATGATTCTTATATTAGGTTATATACCCTCAATCTTTTCTTTTACATTAACTACGTTATTTCTACTTGTTGGAGCAGAAATTGCAGTTGAAATCTGATTTTGAGGCGGAACTCGAGGAACTTTACAGGAAGTTTGACATTAAACATAAGGAGAATGAAGTTGAATTACAGAAAGTAAGGAAGGACTTGGATAGACAACATAGCATAGTTCATGTAAATATGAAATTGGCTGAGGCTTTTAAGGCTAAATCCATGGATTTTAAACTATCTGGTGCACCAAGCATGCAAAAAGGTATATTTCTCTTTATACTAACTCTAGTGATGGTGGAAATTTCCATGCCCTTTATTGTTCTCCTTTTGACTGTACAAGTTTCTGCCGAAGTATATCTGCTGCTTACAAACATATCTAAACTGCTGATACGATTAATATTTTGCTAAGACTTCTTAACATGACAGTTTTGTGTTTCTTTTCTTCCATTCGTTATGTTCTTCTATAATTTAACCCCCAAATGGAAAAAAAAGAATCTGCACAAACGCAAATGTTAATGGACAGAGGGCTTTCCCTTTTGGTGGGGTGGGCTTTGTAGGGCTTTTGGAATCAAGCTCTCAAACTGTGCTGGCGTTTTCTGTTTTCTTTCTTTATACATAGTCAAAAACTACCAGTGCGTTTGGCGAGTGCAGTTAAGGATGGTTGTTTAGATTTTTGCAAACATCAGGAAAGGGTTTATTTGTTAAATATGCCATTTTTATGCACGTCTCGATCTGCCCCAATTACTGTTTGTCTATTCTAACCACATTTTATATAAATGTCAGATGCAAGTTCTGTACAGCAATTATTTCAAGTTGCAAGTCCGCAAAATGGCACTCGGCCCAATATGATTCCTAGTCCATCTTCTCGTGTGTATTCTGCAGCCAGCTTGCAGACTTCCTATGGGACAACTACCTCTCAGACTACGGTACCACCAATACAAGCCATGTACAGTACGCCTGTAACATTCTCTGTTGGTTCTTCAAGACTACAACATATCAATCCCCTCTCTTCACGCTTGGGAAATGTTCAAACTGATGGGGAGATACGTGCCCCTGCACCACATCTCCACCCTTATAGAACACCAACACCCGTCCCAGCCTCCAGTTTCTGTACAGTTATGCGTGGGAGACCTAGTCAGCCTGCATTCGGTAATATTCCTGTAACTTCTCTCCCATTTTCTCACCAGACACCCCGGCCAACACTGGCAACCTTTCCATCTGTTCTTCAGAGGGGAGTTTGGCCACCCATTTTACCTGCCATTAATCCTCGCACTGATCCTAACAGTCAACACGGCATATATCTGCCAAATGTTCGGCCACATATGCCAGATTTGCCTTCGATGAACCTATCTAAATGTGACAAAAGTAGTAGTATCACCCGGGAAACCTCGGCTCATCCAGCTACATCATCTGATTTAGTCTGTTTATCAGATGATGAATGACTTGAGGAAGTATTTATGTATTGGTCCAACACTAGGAAATTATAATATCTCTTTCTTTCCCCTCGTTGAGGGGTTTCTAACAAGAATTTAGGAGGGTAGAAATTGTTGCGGTGCCAGTGCTGGTGCCGTGCTCACCTGTTTCCATTGTGTTGTAATTATTGTGATTTTAAAAATTTATATGCAATGTAATTAGTTCTATTAGTCTCCTGAATTACAGTGATGTTTTGTGCTACTTTGTTGGTGGGGCAGATGAACAAGTGTTCCTTGAAATGAAGCGATTTGTTGTTCATAACGTCGTATCATTTTTTAAGTTCTATATAAATACTTGTTAATGTTTTATGTAAATAAGTGCTCCAACAGTCCTCTCTAAGCAAAGTAATATATTACTTAGACTGTTAAGAGTAATATATCATTAATAAACAAGTTAAGAGTACTTAGACTGTTTTTCAAATTTATATTACTCTTTTACAACGGGTTTGATTGGGGTGATTTAGTTAAGGGGAAGGGAGGGATGGGAGAGATGAAATAGGTGAGAAATAAGTTTAAGAGTGTGTTTGGAAGGATGGAAATGAGGAGAAGAAAGTAAAAAAATGTGGGGTTTACATCTTTTTAATTCCTTCTAACGTACTTAAATGTGAGAAAGAAAAATATTAGTAGTAATATATTTAACGGCCTGAAAATTTCTTGTTCAATTTTTTTATTTCTTTTTTATTCATTAGTACCCATCTGGGTCAGGTGGTCCGGTTGGCTTTGATACCTGACCTTGAGATTAGTCTAAATAAGCATCAGTAGTAACATCCAATTAGACGATTCTCAAGCATATGTAAGAGACAAAAGAATCTTGAGTACCTTGCAAGATTGTGAGATCGAAAGGTTGAGGATTGAGATAAACATATACACGTTAAAAGAAGTAATAGAGCTTAATAAGACATTCACTTAAGTGTACTAGTAGACATTATTCTTGTTAAATTAAAAGTTTAATATCCTATGATTCTGATTAAGCGTTAAAAATAATACTATAAAACAAGATAATGTATTATCATTATGATGAATATTGATGTTTCTAACAATAGATAGTGTAAGACGCAAATGTTTCCTCTATCCGTTGATACAATACAATATAGTCTCCCTTTACGTTTTATAAAGAATCTATATGCTCAGACGATAAGCGCATAGTCTAAGTTAACCTTGTACTACAACGAACATACATATGTTTATTTTATGTTGTAAAAAATTGCTTTTGTCTAACTAAAGAGATTTGTTCAAGAGACTAGTCTCATTAAGTAGTCTCTTGGATAAAGAATTGCTTAATTCAATTTTGTAAAATGGACTTGTAAAGTGATATTTGCATCCACTTATACATGAATTTTCTTTATCTCTAATCAATGTGAGAGACACACCCTCTCATGTTGAAACCTGTCAACTCATGCGTGACACTATATATTTATGAGTGATGTGTTGCACCATAGACCCAACAAATTCTCCTTAGGATATGTTCTAAATGACTTTGATACCATCTTGAGAAATAGATTTTAAGATTAAATCAACCTTATAAAACTTGTTTGTAAGATAAGGTTTGCACTTACTTACATACTATGAATTATCCTTATCTTTATTTTATGTGAGATCTCCAACAATTATTATGTGAGTAATCTGATTAGTATTTAATTAAAAATTATTTGTTTATTTTAAAATAAAAATATGTTTTAAGTAATTAAGTGTGATTGGAAAGAAAAAAAATAGTGATAAATAAATAAAAGAAGTATTACTCAATAATGGTAAGTATAAAATCTTACAATTTAAAATGTGAATTTCTTTATAATTAATTATGTTTTTCTTGTTATTTATGTCTTGTATAAAACTAGGATCATGAGAGAGAAAAATTATTTTTATCAATTAGAATAAAATTTATTACGCGAATTATATACTAAAGAACAAGCTTTATTGGGTGAATTATACGCAAACAAGTTTTATTTTCCAAATTTTTCTTTCACTTTTTTTACTCTAATTCTTTAGGAAGGCTTCGAAACTCAAAGGAAATCATGCTCCAATTTTATCAAAACTTATAGCCAAGCTTTTTATCTTGGAATTCAAAGTCAAGATAAGTTAAAAATGAAGTTCATCTTATGCCATGTAAAATTATTCTCTTTGTTTTTGGTTTGGTTATGACAGGACACTATTTTTTTATCAATTTTATATTTTTCTATTGTCTACAGAAAAATGTTTTTATGTATTGTTCAAATAGATATGATAGGGTTTCAAACCTGTATCATAATCAAATTTTGGTTTTCATTTTCTATTTCTAGAAGTAATTCCGAGACATATAGATCATGTTTTGCTTTGTTTTTAAATGATCTTACAATAGAAATTAATGGAAAAGGTTTAAAAAAATTAAAGAAACCACAGTATTTTTTATTTTTGATATTTATTTAGTGATTTGTTTTAGTGTGTGTTGGAATGCATCGTCCAACAACATCTTATTGGCTAATCAATATTCTCTCATAGCTAGTTCGATGCCAAATTATAAAACAACATAATAGTTTCAAATTGAGAACTACTGAAAGAAGAAAGGTGATAAAAAATAATTACTTCACATCAAAATTCAATATCATGCTCCCACAAATTACTATTATCACTATAGTCTGAATAAGATTTTGATTCCAATAGTTATTAGAGTGATGAAACAAAGTAATAACGAATAAATATGTTTTTCATCCATATACCTTTACATAAAATTGGTTTCCGTTACTATTCTAAACTTTAGACCTCTTAGATACTTATAAGAAAATTATTGGAATGAGTTTTTACGTGTTTTTTACATGGCAAATAGATTTTTAGTGGAGATTATGATGTTAAAATATTTCATACTAATTCATGGTTGATGTGAATGTTGCAATATTATAATACAATCCACACACGCTGAAAATTCGTTTGTTACTTAAAAAAAATTCTCATAAGGATTTATTCTAATAGTTGTCTAACTAAAAATACTTAGGAGGTCTAAAGTTTGGATTAAGGACAAAAATCAATTTGTGTTATAATATAAACCGAAAAACATATTTAACCCAATATATTAGAGACCTTCCAAACTTGTGTATATAGACAATTTACAAAAGATAAACATTGTTTGTAAATTTTAATAAATGACATACTCAATTTTACTAACTTGTAACTTGTGTATTTAGGACATTTTATTGTATGGATGCATTATAAATTAAAAATCTATAATATTATAAGAGATTCTTATTATTGGAGTATGTTGATATTATATAAGATTTAATATTTTGAATCTTAAATAAGATTCTGATCATAAAAAGTATTAAAACATTTCTTTCTTAACAATGGAAAATAAAATATTGATTAGTATTGAAGTAAAAGTTCTGAAAAATAAAGTATCATATAATGGAGTTTGCATGCCTACTAGGTATTTGCCAAAAACTAATGTAGAATAACTTAAATATCAAATGCAACAATGTTGAAAATAAACTTTATTCATACTCGTTTTGATTATATATTTTGCATTAGTTATTGATTCTAAAAGCATCTTGATTGCATAGGTAGGGTTATAAGATTTAAGACTTGGATCTTATAGAACTCCATTGGAATATATTAATATAATATAAAATTTAGGATTTCGAATCTTAAATAGGAACTTGAATCATAAAAATATTTTTTTTCTTTTATATATATATATATATTAACATTTTATTAGTTGGAAAATTTAATATTTTGAAAATAAGCTAACTTACTATAAGATTTTTCTTAAATTTTGAGTCTAATTTAGTAAATTAAAACACTTTGAAGAAATTGCAAGATGTACTAAATTATGTATTTTTTGTAGGAACTAATTGAAGGAAATAAGAGAAGACAAAAAATTGTACCAACTGATTGAACGTAATTGCACAAAATTGCAAAACTGATCTTATTCATTTTGATTCACTCAATCATATATATAATAATTACAATTACAATTACTGGAAGCTATAAACTAGGAATACTAACAGGCCTGTAAATTGACCATTAATGCAATATAACGGTAAAACAGTTTAAGGGTAATAAAATCTGAATTAATAATAATAAAATCTGAATTAATAATAATAAAATCTGAATTAATAACCAACATCCTCCCTTAATTCTGATTTGGAACAACCTTCCCAATTTGAGTTATGATATTGTTTTTCTCAATCGCCATCAATTCTTCATTCATATCCTTTTGCCATTTGGGGTGTTGAATGACATCGACAAGTCTCACAGGTTCTGATTCGGCAAGAAAAGCAAAGTGAACCAAATATCTATTGTCATCAACTTCATCATCAAGATTTACTTCGCACTCTTGAAGATGTACAGGTTGTCGTTGCTGCCTTCTTGGTTGCTCCATCATAGTTGCAATTGGAGTTGCAACTTCAGGTTGAACTACAGCTTCAGGTTGAACTGTAGGTGCTTCAAGAGTGACTCCATCTTCCACTTCATCGTTCAAAACGTAAATATATCGTTTTTTCGAATCCATTTCAGTTGTTGCATTCCATTGTCATTCCTCATCTTCGAAAAATGTAACATCACGACTAATAATCACCTTCTTTGTCATTGGATTATACAGTTTGTATCCTCCATTTTTATAACCAATGAAAATGGTCTTCACTACCTTATCATCCAACTTCGATCTTGCTGTCTTAGGGACATGGGCATAAGTAATGGACCCAAATACTTTCAAGTGTTGCACATTGGGTTTGATTCCGCTCCATACCTCAATCGGAGTTGTGTTAGGAACACTCCGAGTGGGTGATCTGTT
>Ga0123341_1002646_pt1 | contig 14879 bp, 15 predicted proteins | sample Turbeapinknodule_FD_89959 | JGI IMG/M metagenome (GOLD analysis project Ga0123341, IMG submission 89959) | Root nodule microbial communities of legume samples collected from Mexico - Turtle bean Mexico pink nodule | ecosystem: Host-associated > Plants > Roots > Nodule | place: Mexico: Nepantla... | reverse complement strand
GGATTTACAGGTTACTGAGAGTGGAACTAGGAAATGTGGTTGTCCTTTCAGATTACGAGGGTATCCAGTAAAGAGTGGTGAAGGATGGATATTGAAATTAATTTGTGGGTCTCATAATCATGATTTGGCAAATACATTGGTTGGTCATCCATATGCTGGTAGGTTCACATGTAGTGAGAAGCAATGCTTATGGACATGACAGATAGTTCGGTGAAACCTAGAAATATTTTGCTAACAATGAAGCAAGTTTATAATGCACGATATATTTACAAAAAATCAGTACGAGGTGATAGAACTGAAATGCAACAATTGATGTTGTTACTTGAGCGAGATATGTATGTCCATTGGTCTAGGTTTGAAGAAAGGACGAATGTTGTGCAACATTTATGGTCTACTCATTGTTATCCAATTGCCAAAACTTGGTGTTCATATTATACTAGTCGAAAGCAAATGTTTACACAAATTATGTCCATTAGGCGACATTTATAGTTGTAATTGCATTGATAAATGAATATGTTAACATTCTGATTATTATAAATGCGGAAGAAGAATTGTCTAATTTCATAACCAAAGTGTTCATTCATAAAATTCAGAAATAATTGTAAACTAAGTCTTTCTTTACGAATGTACCCTGCAAATAATGAAATCCACTCAAAAGGACGCACCGCTCTATGCTCTTCATAGGGCATCATTAAACAACACCTATACAAAGACTATCTAATTGCATTTGAACAGATGCAAGTGTGGACAACCTACTCCCGACCACATATTTCATACACTGCGACTCATCCTCAACATAGTCATCCCGAAGCAGTCGGTGCCCAATACTCGGAAAGTGCTCATATATCCACGATGCCAATAACGTGACATACCCAACTAACTGCCTAGTATTTGCATAGGAACCCTCTCCCAACTGCTCATACATTTGGGTCAAAGCAGCTGCTTCCCACGAGTATCCTCCGGTGTGCCTTAAATCTACAAATAATCCCAAGTAGGATACATTAACGGACGTAGCACTCTTATCTGCAAAGATGGTGCAACCCACTTGGTGTAGCAAATATGCCCGTGCAGCCACAATCCTTTGTCTCTTGGTACATGCGTCCTCATACATCTCCCTCAACCAACTTAGACGCACATGTCCACCCCGACAATGACGAGTCTCAGCAGCTGCTACTCCCCGATCTACACGAAGTGAATCAACAAGCAAATCGGTCACCGCAGCTGCATCCAAGCTCGGGTACATGTAAAATTTTCCGATAATTGGGAGGTGCAACAAATTTGACACATCATCCAATGTCATGGTCAACTCACTTACATGCAGATGAAAGGAATTTGTCTCTGGGTGCCAGCTTTCTACAAAGGCACACAACAATCCTTTGTCTATCGTGTCATAGCTTGCCCCAACAAGTCCAACTAAACCTGACAACTCCACTGCAGGTAATATCCGAGGATGATGAACACCCATCTTATTCATTTTTCGGTCATGAGACACCAATTTTAACTATCTTCATTCCTAATTTAACCAACCAAAATCATATAAAATATACAATTTAATGAACGAAAATCATATCAAATTAACAGTGAACAATTATCATATTACAACATATTTACTTACCACACCATTTCATAATTGCATGACCACATGGTCTTCATAACCTGTCAACAGTTTCTCATCCCGTGGACCTCCAGGATAACCTTCACCTTCTACTTCAGGTGCGTCTTCATCCTCCACCTCCATTTGGGGTTCAACTTCTTCAAGTTCAACATGTTCTGCATCTTCATGTTCAACATGTTCTTCATGTTCAACATGTTCTTCATCTTCATTAACATGTCTTCTTCTTCTTCTAACAAAGACTGTGGGACATAGACGATCACCTTGTGAACCTCTTCCCCTAGTCTTCACCATTTCTGTTCAATTAAACCATTCAAGTTAAACCAAATTACAAATTAATGAATAAGATGTTGAACCAATACAAACACAAAACAAAAAATATAAAATTCTATTGAAACCAAAAGAGAGAAAAAAATCAGTGTATCATTTCTACTAAACAAATATAAATAAACTAAATAGACCAAAAAAAATATTAAAAGAAGAAAAAAAGAAGCTCATTGCAAATCATATACGAAATCTAGAAGAATAAAAGAATATTTCAACCAGAATAAAATAACATTCTGATCAAACATTCAATTAAATATAATAATTTGTAAAGTAATAAAATTAGGATATAATTGAGTAATAGCGGTGTGGTGAGAGGGATTTAAATATTGTATCTAAGATCACATCATAGATTCAAATCTTCTTGTAAGAGCTTAACCAAAAATAGTAATGGTGTGGGATGTTGCATTTGATATGATCCAATTAAATAAAATGCATTTTGGAATAGATTGAATGTTCGAGTTGTATACAGTCATATTATATTGTATCTTCCATCATATTTAAATTGTAACTTCCATCATATTTATATCCCACTAGAACACTTACATTCGATGATAGAAAAAATCTTAGGATGAAGTTATATATGTTGAAGAAAGGATGACCATAAAAACACAAATTTGGATCCACAAATCTGGAATATTTCTGGAACCACAAATCCGGGATTTTACTGGAAGCATAAATCCGGGATTTTACCGTGTTTTGTGATCCGAAATTCTACCGCATTCTATAATCTGAAATGTGAGAAAAACTTACGGAAACAAAAATCCATAAAAAAATGGATGTGCAAATCCGAAAGCAAAGAAATTTACTCATCTTTGTCAAAAGCACTTTAAATCACCAACAAAAAATGTGTGAGATTGAAAGGAGAATGATTTGGAGGTGCTGATGCTGGTAGAAAATGAAAGACACGACTGCGCAATCTGAGAGCATCCTTACTTGTGCCTCTCTAGGGTCTCTTTAGGTTAAGGAAATTTCTGGAATTTTAAAACTAATAAGGGCGATTTAGTTTTTGCATAAGAGTGTAAGGGTGCAGGAAGAAACTGTCCTATGATTCAAGTCAAGAATTAAAAAATAATAATGTAAATAAAAATAGATTTTCTTAGTTTAACCTATGTGATTCGATATCTATGTAAATCAAAATCGGACTAACTCAAAAGTTAATGGACTAACCCAATTATTATTTTATGTTAAATATTTGTCTTAATTCTTATATTTTTCATATTTTCATGTCAAATAAGTGAAAGAAATACAATTATTTATTGAAAAAACTAATAAAAAGATAATATATTTATAAAGGTCAATAATATAGATTTTATATTTAATTATAACCTAAAATCATTTATACCCTATCATGAAGGCTATATTCAACCATCAAAAACTTTTTCAACATTCATCATCGAACTTGGAATTAAAAAGAAAATTAAAATTAATTTTCCTCAGTTTAATCTTCTTTTTACTCTAATAAATTATAGCTTAAAAAAGATAGTGAATTAATTAATTACTTCCAAAGCTTGAGATTTATCCATCAAACACTGCCAAAACTCCAATTCTAACCCTAAAATTTCACAAGGCCCACTGAAACCTCAAACCTTTTCATGCATAAGAAAAATCAAACCCTACTTTCATAATTTTTTTTACAATTTTAGCAATACCCTCCTGAGTATAGTGGAGAATGTGGTGCATTCTTCTGTATTTGTTTTCATTTTTCAAGTGGTGATGGTTGCTTGTGGTGACTGGTGGTGAACATTGGTGGTTGAGGTAAGTTTTGTGGTATTTTTACTAGTGATAATTGTGTTTTCATTTGCTTATATTTTTTTTTTCATTTTTTTGGAAACCACAAAATCTAGAAAAAAAAATCAACGAGGTGCGAAAATGAAGTATAAAACTAAAACAAATAAATTATATTCGCACTAGAACGTCAAATACAATAAATCTTCTTACCAATAATCTCATACATGCTCAAATGATGAATTGCTCTCCCAAATTATGTGGTTGGAGAATAATAAAAGTGTTGTGGCTGGAAGGGAGGTATGGGGGTACGGGACTGCAAAATATGGTTTTTATAAATGTGAAATTATGCTTCATTTAAGATTTTTTTAAAAATTTAAAAGAGCTAAAATCAATTTTTCACAATTAATATAGAGGAGCAGGAGGGAGGTATAGAGGAGGAGGAAGAATTTGCCATAAGAAAATTTAGAAGCAGATGCAAGAATGAAAGAAGGAAAAGAAAGAAGCTTGCCTTAAGTAAAAGAATAAGGTTTCAGACTTCTAGAAAACTTGATATGTGGAAAGCACAAAGAGAATGGAGAAGAGAGCTTGGTTTGTTTGAAAGAAAAAGAAATAAAGATTTTTAGTCACACCCTTTTGTAATAATTTCACACCCTCACTTTCATTACTTTTTGTTCTATTATTTTGTTTTGAGTCCATTATCTCAAGGCCAAAACTCTATTCACGGCAGATTCTCCCTACTCCATATCACTTTGGACTAGCACCCAATATGTCCTAGTGAAAAGACTAAAACACCCTTAATAAAATGAAAATTAGGTTACGCAACCCAACAACCAAGCCAACAGCCTTCATTCTTCTAGTCATTGAGGCAACGCAAAAGCTTACACACTTAAACGAACACCAACCCAACAACCAAGCACGTTGATTGTTCTGGTCACTAAGGCAGTGACGCAACCTTATAGACATCTCGAAAGCAGCGTTCAGGTAGCGTTTGTGAGGGACTTTAGTGGTGACAAAAAACGAAGCCACCGAAGAAGGAGACGCGTCGCAAAAGGTGAGTTTTCGTGTTGCCTGTGGGTTCCGTATATTTTTATACGGAAGTGTGTTGTGGGTTCTGGATATTTTTATCCAAAAGTGTATTGTGGGTTCCAAATATTTTATCTAGAAGTGTGTTGTGGGATGTGAATATTTTTATCCAAAAGGCTTTTTTATTAGATTCGGATTCGGAAATCCGTAATGTATTTATTAAGTGTGTTTTTATGTGCCCTCAATGATGTTCCTACTATCATTGGCCTTATAATATTATTGCACTTGATAAGTGTTTTATTTTTTCTTTAGTTTGGAACGATTAGTTCCTCAAATTACCCTTAACAAGGTGTTGTTTCTTGGAGGACCAAATTTATTTTTTATTTCATGGTCTTTTATGAATAGTAAGATGGTGAGGATTAGAGGTGGAGGATCTTCTAATTCGGACCGTGTGCGACCAACTGCATCTGTGAGAAGAAGGTGTGGTGGTCCTATTACTTTAGTTCCAAATGAGGACTTTGAAGATTATATTGAACAAGAAGTTGAAATTTATGATGAAGGCTATCCAAGAGGACCAGTGGATAAGTCATTACTGATTAATTATGAAGATCGTGTGGCCAGACAGTTATGGGATGGTTTGGTAAGTAATGAACATTAATTGAGTGTCTCTGGTATGTATGTATTTATTGATGATATATGTTGATTATTGTAGGATCGTTGTAAGCTGAAAGTTGTTTCTCATGGGAGAAAGATAAATAAGTTAGGAGCACCTCATGAGCGCATACAATTGTTGTATATTGGTCATGTGCTTATATATTGGTTATGTCCTTTGTCTCTGCAAGTGTCGTCTCTGCAGATTCTTGTGGATCTAGTGCTTCTTATGGATGTTTTATTAGTTGTTATGTTGCTTTCCTCTCCTTTAGTTTCTTAACAAAGGTTGGTGGTAGGATAGTTATAATGCTGATACAATTTTGTTGAAGTTTTGGAACTGTCTTGGAGTGGTAAAGCTATAGGTTTAATTGTTAGAAGCTTCTGTTTAATCCATAAGGGGTGTAAAAGTTCAGTTTTTGTATACGGGTTGGGATATCCCTGAAGTATCCCTCTTAATTTTATTTATTCATTGTTGATAAAGAAAAATGAGTGCATACAGGCAGTTGTAGACATGTCTGGCTTAGGTGGTTTGGTTCATGCTAGTTATGAGAATTTAGATCGAGGATTGCTTTGTGCTTTTGTAGAGAGATGGAATGCAGAGACAAACACATTTCATTTACCTATCAGGGAGATGACTATCACTCTTAATGATGTGTCAAATTTGTTGCATTTGCCCATTGTCGGTCATTTTTACATGCACCAGACCTTAGATTCATATTCAACGAATGATTTATTGGTAGAATCCCTCCGTGTTAACCATGGAGTTGCATCTGAAGAGACAAGACACTGTCGGGGACCTCATGTGCGTCTCAGTTGGTTAAGAGATGTTTATGAGGACGCATGCTTAAAGAGGCGGTGAACTGTAACTGCCAGAGATTATTTACTTCACCTTGTTGGTTGCACTATCTTCGCTGACAAGAGTGTTACTTCAGTTAGTGTGATTTATCTTGAATTTTTTGCCGATTTGAGGCTGACCGAGGGATATTCTTGGGCGGCAACTGCATTAACTCACATGTATGAGCAATTAGGAGATTGTAGTTATGCAAAGTCTAGGCAATTAGCTAGTTATGCGACATTGTTGCAGGGATGACTTCCTGTCTATAGGAATGAGACGTATGCTAGTCCAATATTCTGAAGACAAACCTTGGTGTAGGATGTAAGAATCAAGAAAAGTTACTTCAATTGTTGTTGTTTGATTGCAGCTATATGCATTGACACCAGGTTCCATTCGGTTTTCCTCATACGATGAACACAATGAAGAACGTCCATTTGAGTGGATATCGTTATTCTCTGATTATTTGGGGCTTGGAAATTAGACACAATTGCACATGCCAGAACGTGTTCTCCGTCAGTATGGATATGTGCAGATCATCCCTCGGCACCCATTTGTAGTTAGAGATGGCAATCCCACTACAGATGATTGAATCCCAGCAGAAACATAAATCCCCCATGGAATTTTGAAGAATTCTCTTTAGGCTCCAATGTGCCGCCTCAAACCTGTTACTTGTTGTGTTTCCTAAGTACATCACCTTATCTGTTCATGCCTTCACAACTTTTTCTTTATGTGGATGTAACCATGTAGCCATCACATAATCACCAAATATAGGCCATGGAGAATAGACAACTTGAAAAGCATTGACACGATCTTCAAAGGCCTCAACAATATCACAATCCACAACAAAAACTCCAAGGTTGCATTACTTGATTCCATGCCTCTCTTGGATGCACCAATATTTTACATTTTTCTTTCACATTTTTATCAATGTGAAATCGATAAAGCAAATTATTAGCTTCAGGAAACACGATTCTGATTGCATTCATTAAGGCAATATCTCTATCACATACCACCACCTAGGGTATGAATCAACTCTCAAAAACAATCCTTTAAGTCTGTCATGGGCCCAGAAAAAATTATTTTCCTTTTCTGTTGCTAGTAAACAAAATGCAATGGGAAAAGTTAAACCTGTTGATGTAATCCCAACAACCTTAAGTAACAACATCCTATACTTGTTTGTTTTGTACGTACTATCCATCAGTAAGACAATATTAAATGAGTTCACTAGTTTTACTGAATCTGGGTGTGTTCAAAATATATCTTGCACTACATTCAACACCTCTTCACACCTACACCAATGCACATACATGTCTCGCTCTAGTAACAACATGAATTGTTGCATTTTTGTTCGGTGACCTCATTGGGATCTTCGGTGAACAATCATTTCATTATAAACTTGCTTTATCGTCATGACATTCTTCTTATTTCTCTCTTTCATGATTAGTAAAATATTTTTTGGCTTCACTGAAGTTTTAGTCATATCCTTAACCATAGCATTTTCCTCAACACTTAACCTTCTAGCATACGGATGACCCACCAATGTCTCTGCCAAATCATGATTGTGAGAACCACAAATTAGTTCAACCATGCACCCTTGACTGGTTTGCCTCGTAATCTGAAAGGACACTCACACTTCCTACATCCCGTTCGACTGATATCTACGTCTTTTTTATATTGTATGTATTTACCTCCTCTCTCACAACCTAATAATACGCACGTCATCTTTCCTCATTGCCTCGTCCATGTATCCAACCTTAATATAACAATAAAAAATCCATAACTATAGCCAACACTTCTTGCCCACTCTAACAGCTCATCTCGATTACGAAATACTTACAATAACATGCCAAATTTTAAAATCATTCATAAACAATAAGGTTCACACACCTAACATTTACCTTACCTCATTTGTAGTAAACGCCTCACTACACTCATGTGCCCTATGTTAATTATCTAACGCGTTATAAGTATTGACGACTCCAGTTCAAAATCATCTAATCCATCCCACACATCAATCTCCCCTGAAAAAAAAACATATCAGTTAGCTTCCAGATATACAAATTCGTAAGTCTCAAAATACCCTTTCGCATTTAGAAATCCATAACACATATAACCATTTCGGATATTCATATTCAGAATTCAAAATCTACTTCTGGATAAAGTTATCTGGAACTGATATTTCACTTACGGACATGTGCATTCGAAAGCTTGAACTGGAAATCTAATTTACTTACGAATTTGTATATCCAGAGTCACTACCAATGCATTCCAGAGTCAAACGTCCGTAAGCCTATCCAGGCTTCCAAATATCGTTATTCGGGAACATCTCAGCTCAAACAAAACGCAAAAATGAAGATGAATGTGTTGTCTTACTTCACAACAATGTGAACTGAAGCTAAGAGTGAAACGGTCCCTCCACCACCACACTAACAACACCTCCTCTACACCTCAAACGAACATCAAGTTTCTCTGCATCTCAGACCTGCACATTTTTTCAGAACAAAGAAGAACACAAATTAGAGTTTTAAAAGTTTTGTTGGGTGCAAATCCAAATTAATATGGTGCACGAGAAAATGCCTTCACTATATCCATCACTCATAAACACATAAACCCCATAAACCATATTATTAAATAAATTAAAATTTAAAATAAATTAAATTTAATTATAACTTTTAAATAAATTCACACACTTTAGAATATTAATTTACGAAAATATGATTTTAGTTTTGTTTTTTGTTAAAAATACGTATAACAAAATTATCGAGAAAACACCATATAAAAATAGAATGTTTGATATTTTGTAGAATCATCTCATGTAGCTTTGTCGTTGTTTTCTCACCTTAGTTTGAAAGCCATCGAAACTTCGTTCAGCATTGGTTGACTTTGGAAATTTACGACGACAAGTTGAACTGAGCTACTTCCTTGGCAAAACCCATTGCATTGGTTGAGTTTATGGCGAATCACGATGATTTTACGTATGATGTTTTTATGAGTTTCAAGGGCGTAAACGGTACTCGCTACGCATTCACCGATCATCTCTACCGAGCTTTGCTCCGTCACGGAATCAACGCCTTCAGAGACGATCAGAGTCTCCGGAGCGGGGACGAAATCCGTCCTGCTCTTCTTCAGGCAATCGAAGCTTCCAGAATCTCTTTGGTCGTGCTCTGTCAAAACTATGCATCTTCCTCTTGGTGTCTTGACGAACTGGTCAAGATCATTCACTGTTACGAAAACAAAGGAAAACATGTCGTAGCAATTTTTTATTTGGTGGAACCTTCGGATGTACGGTACCAGAAAAACAGTTACGCAACTGCCATGAGTAAACATGAAAACAGATATGGAAAAGAGTCGGAGAAGGTTAAAGCATGGCGATCAGCTTTGTCCAGAGTTTGCGACCTAACCGGAATACACTACAGGAACCATATGTAAGTTCCGATCAAATCTCTGTTTATCTCTGATCACGTACATACTAGTTCTTTCTTACACTTGAAAATTACTTGTTAATCGGTTTAAGTTTCTATTCGAACTTATAGAGATTAAAATGGAAAGTAGGAGAAATAAAATGAGTTTAAAAGCGTAATCACAGGACTAAAACAGGTAGATTTTATATCTGTTTCTGTACAACTTTTATAGCTTTTAAGATACTTATTACATGATACGTCAACAAATTTACTACGCATAATTGTTTTTTCTTGGATGAAAATGTTAAAAAGAATACATATTATTTATAGAGTAATCTAGTGAGTAGAACATTTTTATTGTGTTAGTTCTATGTTGGTGTCTGTCCTGTGTTTCCAATTACGGTGTAAGATTTTATTTAGTTAGTACAAGTTTCTTTTGCCGTTTATTAGTACTATTATAAAATGAAAGTATTGTGTGCCTATGCAGGTATGAAACCGAGGTTATTGAGAAGATTGTGAAAGATACCTCAGCTAAACTACCTCCCATGCCTTTACAAATCAAGCACCTAGTTGGATTTGATTCTCGTTTTCAACGGGTGAAATCTCTAATAGATGTTGAATCTAATGATGCCGTTTGCATAATGGGGATCTATGGGGTTGGAGGAATTGGCAAAACCACATTTGCTGTGGATCTGTATAACAGGATCAGGCATCATTTTGAAGCTGCAAGTTTTCTTGCTAATGTCAGAGAAAAATCAAATAAAAGCGTTAAAGGCCTGGAAGATCTCCAAAGGACACTTCTGTCTGAGATGGGTGAAGAGACAGAAACCATTATTGGCAGTACATTTAAAGGAAGTTCTGAAATAAAGTGCAGGCTTGGACATAAAAGAGTTCTTCTGGTTGTGGATGATGTTGATTCTGTAAAGCAATTGGAAGCATTAGCTGGAGGATATGATTGGTTTGGTCCTGGTAGCAGGATCATTATAACAACAAGAGATAAAGATGTTCTACATAAGCATGATGTTGAAATTAAAAGATATGAAATGGAAGAGCTAAATTATCTTGAATCCCTTGAACTCTTTTGTTGGTATGCCTTTAATAGGAGCAGACCAGCAGAAAACTTTGCAAGCATCTCTACTCGTGCAGTAAGATACGCAAAGGGTATTCCGTTGGCACTAAGAGTAATAGGCTCCAATTTGAAGGGTAGGGGTCCTGAAGAATGGGAGACTGAATTACAGAAATATAGGAAGGTTCCAGATGTGGAGATTCAAGGTGTACTGGAAATAAGCTACACAAGCCTATCAGACTTGGACCAGAAAATTTTCCTGGACATTGCATGTTTCTTCAAAGGGGAAAGGTGGGATTATGTTAAAAGGATACTAGATGCTTGTGATTTCCACCCGGATATACAAGTATTTGTTAGTAAAGGTCTCTTAACTATTGATGAAAACGGTTGCCTGGAAATGCATGATCTAATACAAGACATGGGTAGAGAGATTGTTCGGAAGGAATCGCCATCAAACCCTGGATACCGCAGCAGACTATGGTCTCTGAAAGAAGTTCATGAAGTACTTAAAGAAAATTCTGTGAGAATCTTGATCTTTTTATATTTTTAGTTACCTTCATATGTTTGTGTACTTTGGCAAATGTATTTTGTGTTAATTCTCTTCATTGGCATGCATTTCTACAGGGAAGTGATACAGTTGAAGGAATAATGCTTCATCCCCCAAAACAAGAAAAAATAGATTATTGGACTGTGACAGCCTTCAAGAAGATGAGGAACCTCAGAATTTTGATTATTCGCAATACAATATTTTCGTCTGGTCCTAGTTATCTGCCAAATAGTTTACGGCTAATCGATTGGAAGGGGTACCCATCAAAGTGTTTTCCGCCAGACTTTTATCCCCACAGAATTGTTGACTTCAAGTTACCTCATAGTTCTCTGATATTTAAAAAACCATTTCAGGTACATGCATTTGCTTTCTCTTTCTATCCCCTCTAAGCATGTGGCAAAACTGTCATGATTTAAAGCCTAATATAATGGACTATTCTCTAATCACTTTAATTATATTTTGTTTCGCAGAGATTTGAGGATTTGACATTCATCAATCTTTCCCATTGTCAATTCATAACTCAAATTCCTGACCTGTCTGGAGCTAAAAGCTTGAAGGTACTTACACTTGATAAATGCTATAAACTGGTAAGGTTCGATAAATCCATTGGATTTATGCCTAACCTTGTCTATTTAAGTGCTTCAGAATGCACTCTGCTCACAAGTTTTGTGCCAAAAATGTATTTGCCCTCTCTCGAAGTGCTTTCATTTAACTTTTGCAGAAGACTTGAACACTTCCCACATGTAACGCAAAAAATGGATAAGCCATTAAAGATATACATGATGAGTACTGCCATTAAAAAGATTCCGAATTCCATTGGTAACCTTACTGGACTTGAGCATATAGACATGTCAGTTTGCAAAGAGCTTAAATATCTGCCAAGTAGCTTCTTTTTGCTTCCAAAACTTGTCACTTTAAAAGTTAATGAATGCTCTAAACTTGGAGAATCATTTCAAAGGTTCCAAGAGAGCCGCCATTCAGTGGCAAATGGCAGTCCAGATTTAGTGGCACTTCATTTTTGTGAGACTAATCCATCATATGAAGATCTTTGTGCCATTCTTGAAATTTTCCCAAAACTGGAAGAATTAAATGTATCACACAACGGATTTGTAGCCCTACCAAACAGCATAAGAGGATCTTCTCACTTGAAAAGTCTTGATGTGAGTTTCTGCAGAAATCTTAAGGAAATTCCAGAACTTCCCTTAAGTGTTCAGAAAGTGGATGCAAGATACTGTCAGTCCTTAACTTCAGAGGGATCAAGAATGCTATTGTCTAAGGTTTAACTACATTCACCGCACCATTATTCTTATAATGCAAGATACTGCAATTCCATAAAAATAGTATGTCGATGCAAACACACTAATGTCTTTCGTTGTGACAGGTCTCAGAAGAGATCCAAAGAATACAAGTTGTAATGCCGATGCTGAAAAGGGAAATCCCTGAATGGTTTGACTGCATTGGCACTATAGAGATTCCACATTTCTGGGCTCGTAGAAAGTTTCCCGTTGTTGCTTTAGCATTAGTTTTCCAGGAATCGAGAAAGAGACTTTCTGATTTTGAAGATGCTTTCCAGACAGCTTTAGAATCGTTCACTGGATTTGTGAAGTGGCACACTGTTAGCCTCCACTTGTTTATTGACGGACAAGAAATATGTGGTAGAGATTACCACTATTTCAACGTTGGAGAAGATCATGTGTTATTTTGTGATCTCCGAGTCTTGTTCAGGGATGAAGAGTGGCAGAGCCTCGACGCAAGTCTTGGAGATGATTGGAAGGCCATTCAGGTTCAATACGAATCAGACCTGATTCTGTGTCATTGGGGAGTTAATGTGTACGAGCAAGAAACAAACATGGATGATATCCAGTTCAGGTTTCCCACTTCCAGCTCCACTAGGAACTACACCCCATCATCACTTTTGGTTCCAAAAGGCTCTCCAAAGCAGAAAATGAAGCATATGCTGGAAAGTTTTTATCTACGAGACATGTTTAACAAGAATCTGTCTCTAATAGAGTCAGAAGAAGTTCCAAACAGGCATGGAAAAGTACTTTTGAGGACCTGGAGGAATGCTAAGGCTGAGATTAGTGAGGAAGCTTCAATTTCAATCTACGGGGCAAGTTTAAAGCAAGAACACGAAGAATCTGTAGAGGATGTGGTACAGGTTTTAGAGATGATAAAGGAGAATGTACCCAAACATTTTTCTGATTCAAACCCTGAAGAAATGCAATTGTTTGGTGGATTTGTGGAAAGATTGTTGAGGGCACGGGTAGAAGTAATGAAGGAAAACGGGTTGGACATGGGTATGCCTATTCTTCTAGAGTACACTGAAGCAGGAGGATCTAAATGTCGACGCTTTTGGGGAGTGTTGGAGTTAAAAGTGGGAGATCCATTTTACAAAGCAGTGTTGAGGAAGTATAACCACCTTTCATGGGAATTTTCGACCAGCAACGAAGCCTCCAACTCAGAGTCATGGTTTGAAAACTTGAGGATAACCATTGTTTTGTTGAAATGCTTGGGTCCAGCCATGGAGGAAGCTTCAAGCTTTGGCTATGAGGAATCCTTGGAGGAAGGATACTACGATCCTGAACTGGAAGAGTTAATGATGAGGATTGAGCAAGATGCTATGGGGTTTAATAAATCTTACGGCAAAATGAAGGCATCTATTGTTCAAACCGATGAGTCAATTTCTCCAAAGTATTTGTTTGAGACATTAATCTTCAGGAGACTAATAGCTTTGGGAAAATTGTCAATGTTTGGATCTGCAGCCAAGTTCAAGATAACACCTTATGGGAATATAAGGGTTGAGGACGATCCTTTCCGCACTCTGAAGACATGCTTCTGGAGTTTAATCTTGATTCTTTATCTACTTTTCTTCTTCATAATCATATGTTTATTTTGTTTTATACGATATGTGGGGCTTTTGATTTGTAGGATACCAGTAATAAGAAAGATATTAGCGTGTGGTTGGTGGCTTGTCATGCAAATTCTATGGCCTTGTAAATACTTGTATCATAGAATGGTTCAGATTATGAAAATAAAGAAGAAGGAATTGTAGTAAAATAGTGGCAAAGCAATGTTGGGAGTTAAAAGTTATTTTGGTAGAATGTGTTTCCACATTTATCCACAATGGTAGAATTGGGAGAGGATTTTTGCTGAATCACATCCAGGTTTGGTCTTGATCCTGTACACTATTGCATCTTCTCTTGCATTCTCATTATTTCGAATCGGCATTGTTTGCCCCATGCAAAAGTTATTCTTGATTTTGATTGCTCTTTGCTTGCATGGAATCCCCTTTTCCTTAATGGAATTGTACAATTTGGATCATTGACAGAGATGAGAAGGGGAAGGAGTCTTTTTGGGAAAAGAGTACAAGCAAGCAGAGATAGTTCTAGCTTTTTATGTATTTTGTTCAATTGGTGGACAAAAGCAGAGTATTTGCATTTATTACAGCTGGTGGCATTCACTCATTGAGTGTTGAGTTTGTAAAAAGAATAAATTATACTATTTAATGTGTTTGGATTGGTGAGAATAATTTAGAGGAAAGAAATCACATATTTTCTGTTTTGTTGAGGAAAAAGTGAAAAGAAAAGGGGGAAAATTGACTTTTATAAATAAAAATAATTATTTTATTTTTAAACTCTCTTTTATCTTTCTTGCCGCCTTGAGATGAGAAAAATTTATCAATATAAGAT
>Ga0123341_1002643_pt1 | contig 14886 bp, 5 predicted proteins | sample Turbeapinknodule_FD_89959 | JGI IMG/M metagenome (GOLD analysis project Ga0123341, IMG submission 89959) | Root nodule microbial communities of legume samples collected from Mexico - Turtle bean Mexico pink nodule | ecosystem: Host-associated > Plants > Roots > Nodule | place: Mexico: Nepantla... | reverse complement strand
ACACTAATCAAACCTAGCTTTGCTTCAGCATCAATTTAATTTCTTTGAAGAGTAACATGATTCACACAAGAATAAGCTCAACCAAGTCTCCTACAGGAAAACATAATACCTTGTATCTTAGCTTCTGTCTCATTCTCAATCATCTGTTCTTCATCCAGCTGCCTTATAAACGGAAGAAGTACTTGCAGCAAATACAAAGAGACTTCAACCTTCTCGCCCTTTTTCATCGTTGCCTTTTTCATTTGCTATAGGAAACCAAACAGTAGCATTTCAATGCAGAATACAGAAAATCACAGGAAAAAGCCAATGTATAGAAGGGGGGAAAACCTAACATTAATAAGTCCAACAGAGCTCAGGCATGCTTTGCAATTGCAATTACCACGGCACACAGGACATGCCTCAGCAATATCCTCCTCTTTCAAATGAGGGTACCTTAACAAGATCAAAAAAGAAAACATCGGTCAAGTAATCATCATTCATGACCAAACGTCGCAATAACTGTCTCTATCATTCAAGACTTTTCTCCCAACAACAAGAAACAGTCATGCAGTATTGTAAACATGACAAGGAAAGGAGGAAAACAAAGAAAGGCAAAGTTATACCAAGATCGTAAACAGAACAGGCAAAATCTTTTCTTGTTACAGGTGGAGCACCTCACAACACGACCTTTATCGTTTCTCTTACATTGGTGGCATGTTAAGGGCTCCTCTTCACCATACTGTTGATTGAGAAACAGAAACAAAACATCAAACACAATGCTGTGTGCAAAGACAAACTCAAACATGCATCCACATTTGAATGATAAATCATGTCACCTTAGCTCTTCTCTTGGTGACTTTTTCTGACATCATCTCTTGTTTACGACCCCTAATACCATAGGGCTTATCAGCGCCAGACATTCCAAGCTCACCATTTCCATCATCGTTCTTTCTTTTCCTAATCGGTCTCTTCTCCGAAACCGCACCCACTTCAGCAACAGTAGCATCTAACATTTTCTTCTTTTCCATCTCCTCTTTTTCCTTTTTACTTTTTCTGCCGCGCTTCTTTTTCACTTCTTGAACACGGCCAGAATCCAAACACTGTGTTTCTTCGTGACAGGGATTTGGATTTGCATCCACACGAGGCTCTGCATTCCCTTCCTCCATTGGAAAGAACCAAACAAGTTTCAAACTGTGAACCCTAACTTTGTCTACCAGGGTTCAGTCTGTTGTCATCTCAACAACTTTGTTGCGCGACATGTGGGCCCAACCGTTCATCCACACGTGCCATATTTTTCTCCTCGATTTCTCTGTCACTTTTTTCTTTATGAAATCACGAAGGAAAAATCTCTGACGCAAACTCTATCACTATGACGAGAGAAAAAGGTAAAAGAAAAATTATTCGCGCGTGGATTGTTCACGAATTCAGAGGATAAAATAAAAGACTTGGTGTTTTTTTTTTTCGTTATAGATGGATGAGTAAACAGGTAAATCTGTTGTGACCTTAAATTATATCAAACAAATCGATGAAAAGGGGTTTAATGATGCTTAAAAAAACCTTAAAAAAAATTTGCAACACACAGATAAATAGATTATTAAAAACATTTTATTAACTTTAATATCTTTGAATGAGTTATTGTTAGTGAGTTATGTTTGAACTAACAAGACACTTTTTAATAAATAAATTATAATTCATATGTATCTTATGAAATCCAAAGGACATGATAAAAAAAATAAAAAAATTACAAGTGACACTTATGAGAAGAAAGTTTACACAACTTTTGAAGAGGCATAATAAATTGGTAACTTTTTAGAAGTTTATAGATTCCAATAGTTTTTAGAAAGATAGACAATGTGTAAAGATAAATAAAGTTATTTAACTAACTCATTAATAAGGTAGTTAAGAAATTTTAGGCACTTAATCATCTCACTATGTAAAATTTATAATTTTGTACACATGTTACTTTTAAGAAAGATTTTTATATGTCACTTTCATAAGATTGTTTTTGCTTACTTTTATCTATTTATTGTATAAGATGGTTTAACCTCTTCGTCTATAAATAAGAAGTTTATTTCCTCGTTTTTCTTCATATTTAAATTTGAATGAAATTAGTTTTGAGTGTTTTGAGAATACCAATTTTTTTTTCAATAGGTTCTTATTTGAAAGCTTCTTCAAATGGAAAATCATCATTGTAGTTATCTTTGAATTTTCATTTAAAGTAACATGTTCTACTCATTTATTTCCTTAATCCATTTTTATTTTTCAATCTTGCCTTATTTTGTGTTTGGTCAATAATTTCTCCTTCATGGTTAAAGTTTACATGTTTTTCAAAGTCTTTTAAAGTTGATAGATCTTATAAATGTCCAAAAGAGTTATGGCTTCAACTCAAACTTATAGCCTTCCAATAAGTACCATTTTCAAATGGTTTTTCTTTTATCTTTCAAACTCATTTTTATGAGTGATGTGATTACATGTTTTTCTCTGTATATTCTTTAAGCATAATTGCTACTAGGTGTTCTCATACATGATTTTTAGTTTACTTTACATATTATTCTCATTGATCAAGCTTTTATATCTTTTTCATTGATTTTGGCTTGATGTTCTTTGTATAATAGGTATGAATTATTTGCTTGGTTAACCTAGTTTCGAGTCTACTTTTTGATGTTTTGAGTTTGTCTTTTGTTCCTCACTTTTGTTTTTTCAAAAAGGTTAAGATCTCTTTAGAAAGTTTCTTAAACTAAGCATATTATTATATTAATTTAAGAGTTACAGACAATTAGATTCAAGTGTTGTAATCCCTACTCCTTTTAGATTTCCAAGTGGGATTTGAGTTCAAGAATTAGAAAAAAAAAACACAAAGGGACAATTTAAAGTTGTTGAGACCATTCAAAATCCAAATAACATAGAAAAAGTTTAAAAAAAAAAATAGTTAACAATGTTGAAGAAAAAAGTCTCAAGTTCCTTAACCTTAAAATCTCGAGCACAATTTTTTAAATTTTTTCTCCTTGGAATTGTCAAATTGAATCATTCAATTCGTGTAAGTTTTGTCTTTGATAACTTGATTGTTTTAGTTAATTTTCTTGAATGTATTTTAGCATGAATCTTGTGGTAAACCAACTTGCTTTCTTTTCTATCCAATTTGAGTGCCTTTTTAAAGCTTTTAATTGTTTTATTTTGAGTCTTTTAGTCATATTATGCCTCTTTTGGTTTAGTTTTATTTTTTTACCTTTTCTAGTTTGTCTTTAGAGTTCCTATCAAATTTTCTCTTGTAGTTTGTCTTTTAAATTTCTTTTTTAATTGCTTGGTAATTTGCTCCTATTTCATTTGAAGATATGCTTTTATGACTTGGTATCTTTGGAAAAATTTATCATATTCTTTTATACCTTTGAGTAATTTGAATGAACCACAAACCTTTGTATCTTTTTATTTTGAGTAAAACTCTAAACATTTGAGTGGAAAAACTTAGGAGATTAATAAGGATTTTTACTTTAACTCAAATATAGTTGTACTTTTGTTTGTGTATTTTCTTTATTTAGTAGATATCTTCTAGTTCACCCATGAATCCAAAATAAGATGAGATGATTATCCAAATGAAGGGTATTCAACTTAAAGCTAGAAAGATATAAAAATATGAATCAAGAATTTCTAAAAGAAAAGAAAGAAGAGAAAGACTTGACTAATATGGGAGTTTCAGGAGTCTCTATCCACCAATCTTCCATTCCATTCACCGTTGAGTTTATTGTTCACTCGTTTAAGCTTATTTTTCCTTTGCTCAAGTAGATTATGTCTAAATCAGTTCCTTTAGTTTATGAGATCAACCCAATGGATTTGTTAGTAAGTGATGAATTCTAAGATTTGAAGGAATATGAAGACATCTTTGAATTGTAAAAGATAACTCACATGTTTCATGAAGAAGAGATCAAATGACAATGCTTTTTGGAACAATATCAACATCATCTAAAAGGTAGGTGTTTTGCCTTTGGCTTTGTACAATATTGTATATCTCCATTAATGTCTTATTTGATAGTTGTAAATCACCCTTAATCACATCTATCTTTAATGTTTTATAAAGGTAAATAGGTGGACAAAGCAAACGATTATGAGTGATCCTTTCTAGGAAAGGATCCACTAATTTTCCCAACCAAAGAGCAGCCCCAATATCTTACGTAAAAGGACCCTAAGTATTAAACATGGTATCTTTTGTGTCTACTCATTAGGTCAAAACCAAGAAGAGTTCAATCCAGTGATCTTGCACCTAAGGAGAAGCCTCGTCTATATGTTGTTAGTGAATCCTTATCTTTCTTTGCTCTCGCAATAAAGATTTAGCACAATGCCTCCACTATAAGAGTAAGAAATATCCAATGCCTATACTTTTATGTTGTTGCATCTGACAATACTTTCTTTGTGGTGTTACCTACGTGTGTCTTTGCGTTTTTGTCTTAAGTCGCACATGTCTTTACATGCTTTACGGACTAAGAAACTTCGTCTCAAGGTTGCTTTGGACTTCGTTAATGCATTTATCCACTTCCCTATCATTTATAATGCTCATACTAGAAGGGAAGACAAGAAGTAGTATGACATGACTACATGGCTTCTCGCTTTGAGATTTAAGCATCTTTGGCCAACATTTTCAATTGCTCTCATAGTTAATCTTTATAATGAAAAAGAAGTCAACTAAGATAATATTTTGATGGTCCTTAAGGGGGAGAATATGGTTAAAGTTTAAAGAGGAAAACAATTAAAGCTTTTAAAGTAAAATGGGAGAAAAGGGTTAATAAAAGATGTTAAGCTAAGGGGGAGCAATGGCAAGAAGTAGATGATAAAGACGAAGATGAAAAATAAGAAGTTTTTTTTTTCTTTTTTTGGAACCATATTGTAATAGACTGAAATATAAATTCTACATTCATTCTTTAAATCATTTATTCCTTTTTTTCTCCATGTAGATGTATAAACTCAAACACGATTATATCTCCTTAATATAATCAAATATAATGGAAATTCTTATTCAATGACCAATTTTGAAACCATGTCAAACTTATGATACATTGTTTATATATTTAAGTGTGATTGTTTTTTTTTTTTTTAAATATTTGAGAAAACTTAATCTCTTAACCTTCTTATAAAAAATTTCATGTTTTAACTATATTTTTTAAGTGCCATAAAAAGGGGAGATTATTAGGATAAAGTCTAATAGACCCTTATTAACTTTGGTAAAGTCTTGTTAAGCAACAAAGTGCAAACATAATTATGCTTTGTCTGCATATGATAGTTTCTAAACAGAGCATGTAAGACACAAATTACTCAATATGACAAACGGTATTACACATGTGTTCTCTTGCTTCATCTTATAAACAAAGTTTTTTGTTAAAATGATATGCACACAATTTCTAAGCTAATGTTATGCCTAACGAGAATCTTTATGACCTTATTCTATGTTGCAAGAATGTTCTCATCTTCATGTCTACCAAGAAGATATCGCAAACACATAACATCAAAGATATCTTGAAGGACACGTTATGCCATTTCACGCTAATGCACATTCTGACACATCTCATGTAAACCCTAGGAAGGCTATATGTCTTATATGGTCCTATGTTTTACTCCAGTTTGGTTGAAATCTCTCTAATCGAGGTTTGATAAGTTATGCAAGCTAGGATGTTGCTTAAAGAAGAGATAAACCTTTAATGTTGCTTAAAGAAGAGATAAACATTTAATTTTGCATGGATTACATTCAATGCATCTCTATGTTCATGCATGAAAAGACAAAGGGTTGAAGATGGAGATTTGAAGTGAATTTTCTTAATGGGCAGAAAATGAATTGCAATGACACTTTTTTAACTCCATATATAAAGAAAATTTCCAAGTTGAAGAAAGATAACCCAGTTATCAAGATTTGTCAAAACATGGGTAAATTTGTTGCTCAAAGTTTCTAGTGCCTTATGCTTCACAAGAACATCATCTAGCAAACTAGTAGAGTGTTAAAACCCTGAATTCATTGAAAGAAAGTGTTTATTTACCTAGTAAGAAAAATCTTGTGATATTTTAGATCACTCCCATTCTTTACAAAACCCCTAGCCATGAGTGATTGTTTTCTAATCAATACTCAAGTCTAGCCATGGGTGGCCACATTTCAAAGAATACTTTGGATTGTCTAGCCAATGGTGGTTATTGTTCCAAATTATACTTAGGTTTTAGCTAGAAGTGGTTGCATTCTAGATAATACTTGAGACTTTAGCAAGATGTGGTCGAGGTCCAAACAATATTTGTTTGTATCATTGTAGGATTAGTCTACTTAATGAAACTTGATCTAATTGATCAAAAACTAGATATAATCTCATTTTACATATTAATCAATACAAAATTTTACGACATCAATTTTACTTTCATTAAGCTTGTTTAAATTATGTTATATAAACTACTTTAAAAAAAAAAATCTCTTTTAAAAACACTAAGTTTTTTATAAATTTTTTGACAAATCATTTGTCATACTAAAACATGTGTTTGTCATCACTCTATTAGACAAAACTTTATAAAAATTGTGAAAAGTACAAACCAACCCTCCTTTTTTATATTTTTATCTGTTTTTCACAATCATATCATTTTCAGGTTTACAATGGTTCCCTTTCCAATGATATAATATATTGACATAAACTACACTTTCATATGAACAAATAAAATATGAGCAAATACCTTTAAAGTTATAAAGGAATATAATGTGAGAATAAATGATTACTTTTTTATGGTTATTTGAAAGGAAATAAGGCTTTAAATAAAATAAAGGCATATTAGGAAGAAAAACTTGTAAAAAGAAAGAAGGGATCCCTTTATATGCAGTTATATATCTATAAATCTATAACAATATTTAAAGGGGATTTTCCAATTTACCGAAGGCCTTTAATATTCTTATTTTACCCTTCATTATATTTTAAAATTAAGAAAAAATGAAAATAAATTATCCAAATGATACAAGTAACTATATATACATTTAACATAATAACACACTTCAAGTCATTCATTAATGTAATCAAAATAATGTTTCTCTAATGCTATTTAAATATCTATAATAATATAATAGATACATATTTTATATTTCTTTTTTATCCAAAATTATAATTTAAAATCAACATTTTAAACCTTAAAACTATTTATATATACAACAATAAATAAAAAAAAGTAAAAATAAACTCAATTCACTCAAAATAATTGAACACACCAATACTCCATAGTACAATTACTTTCCCCCCTTTATTTTTTGATACAAATATAATCTTAATATGTATTGTTTCTTCAATGTTGTTTTAATTCAAATTATAAAATACATATCAAATATAAAAAAATATTAATGCATACAGTCTTATTTAAATAAATATATAAATTAAAATTAATCAAATATTAAAATAAAATAATATAATAAAAAATATAAAAATGCAATTACCTTGCGCTTTCTTGCGTATATATTAAAAAAAAAAACCATCATTTTCATTTAGGAGGCTTTCCCCTTTTGTCACTTTTCGCATAAACCATACAAGCATTAACCATACACTTCCTTCTTTTAAATCTCTCTTCTCTCTCTCTTTCTCTCACTCTCTCTTTCTTTCTCTCTCTCTCATAAACACACTCTTCCTCTAAATTCTGTTACACCGAACCTCGTGCAGGTGAGTTTCTTCTGTCTTTTAGTTACACTTCCATAGCTTTGTTCTTTAGGCTCACGCAATTTCTCACTGTATAATTCCAAAACCTCGAAATTTATGTTAGATTCCTGTTCACAAAGGTGTGGAAAATGATCCACTTGCAAACGATTCACATTCGTCATCAAAATTCCAAAATGAGTTTAGCAAGACACTGTAGGGACAATTGTGTAATTTGATTAATAGCTGTTTATCTGTGTTCATGTCTCTGATCTGAGAATTTTGGTTTTCTGCTAGTGATTCTTGCTACAATGTGTGGAAAACTCAGTTCAATTTTGCGTTCTCTGTTAAAATGCGCACTGTGAATTTTGTGGCTGAAGGGCTGTGTGCTTGTATGAAAGATCAACTTGTATCTGGAATGAGATTCTAGAGTTAAAATGACAACGCCAATTAACGTCATTGCATTACATATTTTTCAGGCATGAGCTAGAGGTTGAGTGTTATCTGCGACTGAAACTAATAAAAATTGAAATTTGGAAGTTACAGTCAGATTGCCATTGTATTCACTATGTCCAGCAACACTCTGAAAATTATCTACGTTCCAATTTTTTTTTTCTGGTATTGTATTTCTCTAATTTCCTGTGTTTTTTTAATTTTAAAGAGCACTATTTTTGTCATTTGCTTCAGAAAAATGCCAGAAGATCGGTTGAACAGACATACGATCAGATCACATGGAGCTAAAGTTGCAAGGACACATATGCATGACTGGTTGATTCTTTTGGTTCTTGCTATCATTGATGGTATCTTGAATATGATAGAGCCATTTCACCGTTTTGTTGGAGAGGGGATGATGACCGACCTGAGATACCCATTGAAAGACAATACTATACCCTTTTGGGCTGTACCAGTACGTTTTTGCTTCCAAGAACTATGCATCCTTGTTAAAATTGACCTCAATTGACATTCAAGATATGAATTATGGAATTTCAAATTTAAAATTGACCTTAATTGACAGATAGTAGCAATTTTGTTGCCAATAGCAATCATTCTTGTTTACTATTTCTTCCGAAAGGATGTTTATGACTTCCACCATGCTATCTTGGGTACTTTTCTCACCTTCAGAAATGTTTTCCTGTCCTTTTTTTCAATATTACTCTGTTATAACCTAACCTATTCACGGCCAAATGCTATTCAGGCCTTTTATTCTCTGTACTCATTACTGCGGTGATAACTGATGCTATCAAAGATGGTGTGGGACGGCCTCGCCCAGACTTCTTCTGGCGTTGTTTCCCTGATGGGAAAGGGGTGGGTTCTCAATTATAAACCAGATTTCCTAATTTATACCTTTACCATGTGATACATAGTTCGTTTTACTTAGTGATCTGATCAAGAAACATGGTACTGATTCATGATATGTTCAGGTGTTTGATCCAGTAACCAAAGATGTTAGATGTACAGGAGATAAGACTGTTATTAGAGAAGGGCACAAAAGTTTTCCAAGTGGACATACCTCTTGTAAGTACTCAGAACAACCTCGAGTTCTGTTAGGATAATGTAAAAGAGGGAGTTGCAAATTACTAATGCCCAATTTACAAATTAGAATACATCTGAATCTTCTTCTCCTCTTGCATTCTCCTAGTTATTTAATTTAACACATTAATCCCCTGACTAACTAATTAGAATCGTAACTGTTGCAATAATTCTTTCTTTTTCCCATAGTCCTCCTCCATGTTCTACATTTCATTTGAAACAGTGGTCTTATTGCCTCTTTAAGTCAGCATAATTGATAAATTGGTAATCTTAAGTGTCATTTAAAAAAGCATAACATGTTTTAGAAGAAACAGAAGTTGAAGGAAGTATTGAATATTCATTGATCAAAGTTAACTCCATCATAGTATGATAGATTTTTTGAAGAACTGATAATTAAATGATAATAAAAACTCTGAGTTCCGTTTACAAGTCTATATTGTCAAGGATAAAGATTCTCTATGTAAATAAATATAATAGGAATTACATTGCCAAATTATCATTGGGCATTTAGGTGTGTAAGGAAGACCTATTTATATAGTTTGTTCTCCTTTTATAGTAGTATATGCCAAAAAAGTTCAAATTATTGGTATACAGGGTCCTTTGCTGGTCTTGGTTTTCTTGCATGGTATCTATCTGGGAAAATTAAGGTGTTTGACCGTAGGGGTCATGTTGCAAAGCTTTGTATTGTGTTCTTTCCCCTTCTTGTGGCAGCTATGATTGCTGTCTCTCGTGTTGATGATTATTGGCATCATTGGCAAGATGTTTGTACTGGAGGGCTTATAGGTATGTTGAAGACTGGATTTCCTATGTTTGATTTATTAACATATAAATATACCTTTCTCTAGACATTTTTATACGAGATTTTATGCAGGTTTGGCAATCTCTTCCTTTTGTTACTTGCAATTCTTTCCACCTCCATATGATAAAGATGGTATGTCCAGGAATTTATTCTTTTAAACTTTTATTATTTGTTGGTATTGTGGACTAGAATGAGCTTTTCTTACTCGTGTGTGTAATGGGGGGTTATTGTTACCGTTTATTATTAAATAGTCTCCATAACTGTTTTGAGAGTATGACAATTGTATTTCATAACTGTTTTGCGGAGAATACTGTTTGCTGCTTTCGAATCATTCTCCAGATCTAAGTTTCTATAAAAGGATTAATTGAAAATCATTTTGGTCGTGTGCCTTTTCAAGTTATAGCAGTTTTAGCTGTATCATGAAACTTAGTTGTTTATGAATTAAAAGTAAAAGGCACAAAGAGGGGACAGCAGTAGTCTATCATAATTTTTTATTTATTTCCACATAACTTGCTTTGAAAAGTAATTAATTATTTTCAGTGTTTAAGATTAAATTTTAATTTGATTTGAGATTTGGGTTAGGTTAGGATCTATTTCTTTTTTGAAAAAAAAAAACTTGGGCAAGGTTGCCCAAGTCTGGGCAAATATGTGACTTCTTTCTTTCTAGATCCGATATCTTTCTTACGCCCTAACTAAGTTTCTTATATTATCCTTTTCTTATTAACCTTTGCATTTTCTTTCCTGATTTGTTGATGTTTCTATATTACTATATTTGGAGTGTAATTTGTACATATTGTAGACTGAAATAATATAAAGTTGCTTTGCAAAATTATATTTTCTTTCCAACTTTCCTCTCGCTTAATCCTACTCTCTTCTTGTATATATGATGGATTTTTTTAGAGATGGAAGATATCTCATCATTCATCTCTCTTAAGGGATCTTATACGAGTTAGTGTGTTTCTCTTATTTTGATCTTTGAGGACTAGAAATATTTATCTTCTGATGACTCCATCTTATTATAGCTCCAACTGTGCACCTTTTATAACATTGGCGAACATTTCTATAAATATATTGTCCAAGACTTTAGATGTCTTTAGTATAGTCACTTGTGGTCACCACAGTCTAGATAAATATATCAAAATTTTATTAATGTGATCTTATCATAGTATTTACTAAGTGATTTAAACTCATTTAGTATTACTAAGTGATTTAAACTCATTTAGTATTTACTAAGTAACTTGTTAAAATGCTTTGTATGTTTTTGTTTTCTTTCACAGTAAAGAGTTCATATTGATGAGTTGAATTTGTTTTCTTCATCTAAGGGAACCATCATAAGTCATACTAAGAGTATCCTACATTTTCTTAACTCTCTTAAATGGTGGACTTTGAGCACTCTTCTTTAGATAAAGTACATCAAAGAGAGTTGTGGGCTTTGAAATTGAGCATGTATCTCTCTCTGTTCTGTAGCTCGTTATTCTTCTAACTATCTTTTATACCTCGTTAAACTTTCAAATTATTGTCTATTGTGGTTCTTTTTGTAGATTTTGAAGTAGATTTGTTTTCACAACCTCTTAGTCTTTTTACATTTTTATGTGAATTTATTTTGTAGGATGGGGACCTCATGCATATTTCCAGGTATTGGCTAATACTTCTTCGAACAACAGTGACAATTTTTATGCACAACAAACTGAGGTTCAGATTGTATCTGTGTGTATCCCACCCCAACATGATGGTAATAATGCACATGTTAATAGATTGGACTCCAACCCCACGTTAGATGGATCACAAATTACACGGTTACACTAACTTACTTTACATTAGCAATGTAGGAAAGATTCCCATGTCCATAATGTGTAACAAATATAAGGTTAATTAAAATTCTTTTGCGGATAAAACAATATCATAGTATATGGACGATTACAAAATGCACTATATCAATTACTTTTGAGAGGTGTTGATTGGAATAATATCTTGTTATTTGTCTTTTTGTTATTATCTCTTGTTTTTCCCTTTTACGCCATCTTGCTTGTGAATTACTAGTAGAGTTACTATGTAGGAAACCTTTTACATTGTTTCTATAGAGAATTTTTACATTCATTTATTGAGATCCATTTATATACAAATGTAATAGAAAGAGAGATTATTTTACATTGAAATAACAATGGACGTAAAAGAAATTGTGTCAACAAATCTCTTTTACTTATTTTTCAGTCTTGTTGGCATAATGTTGAGCTCAAACATTTTGAGAGACACCCCTCTCTTCTGTGCCATGAATTCCTGATATTTATACCCCTATTGGGGAATTCAAACCTATGGGGCTCTCATATTCTCTCAAAGTTATTCAAAGACGAATATCTGAATGCTTTTTGAGTGATACATTTTCTACAAGCATGTTTTACAATTTCTTTTCTAAGTTGTGAAATATGAACTATACTTAAAAATTTATCACACTAGAAACTATGTTCAATTTCAAAGTAAAGATAACCTTCAACAATTCAACAATGAATTTTGAAAAACCATTTCATAAGACATAATACTGCACTCAAAGATTTTCATATAAAAGAATAATAGGATTCTAGAAATATCTCATAAGAAATGTTTAAGAGACAATACATCTCTTTATAAAATGGTTCCAGGGGTTAAGGTTTCATAACCCATAACCTTATACTTTTCCTACATCACATTTCTCACCATAAAAGGAAGAAAATGATAGAAATAGGAGAACCACTCACCTTGGGAGAAAACTGAACGATAGAAACTTGAAGAGGACGAGGAGAAGAAGTGACGGAGAAGCAATGAAAAATGATACAAAGAATAATCTCTTGATTATTTTTGCTTTAGGTGGAAAGGGACATTTTCTCTCTTAGTTCTCAACTTTGTTTTGTATCAAAGTATGTGAAAATGAGAACTTAAGCTATTTATACTCAACTAAGAGGGGCCAATCTCCTGAGCGGATCTCAAAGTGTTGAGCGAATTGCTAAAAATTACATTTTCACCGCCTTAAATTTACTAGGCGTAGTTTTTGTACATTGAGCGGATTCACTCCTAAGAGCAAGGTTGAAAAAGAAAAGGTATTCATCATTTAGTTAAGCGTAGCCTTTTTACACTAAACGAATTTGCACCAAAGGAAAATTAGGTGTAGTACTAAAAAGTTGATCGAGTTAAACTGAAAATGGTTAACTTAAGCTGACTTGCGCTAATCATAATTAAATGAATTTGAAAATAGCTGGAAAAAATTATCCTGACTTTTTTTATGCATAATTTCACTTAACAATCACGGCATTTTGAAATCATGCTTAAAAAAGGCTAAAGAACTCTACTATCTTAAACTAAAGTTTTAATACTACAATTAGTGAAATCATTAATAAAATATAAAATTGTTACCTCTTACATAGGTGAAGAAATTTATCTTTTAATTTTAATAAGATATTCTAAATAAATATTTTGGATGTTTATGTCTTTCTAAGTCATGTAATAATCATAATTACTAATAGAATATTATCTCCTAAAATCAATTGTCCATTATAATATATTATTATATTAGAATATCGAAATTTTAATGTGACATTACATCTATAATAAAAAATTTCATTATAATATTTTAACTAATAATTAGTTTTTACAATAATTAAAATCTCGGTCAAAAGAGAACTATTGATCTATCAATTACAGAAGAGGTTGGCTACCCATGTTGTGGGGTAATATACATTGAGATACTTAAATAAAAAAAATAGTTTATTATTACTTAATTTTGAAGAAAAATATATTGGGCCCGGAACATATTTAAGAAAAAAAAGGTTGCAATGGGTATCACAAGCCTTAATTCATTGGATGGTTTAGACTAACCTTGAAAGGAGGGCACTTTCTTCCTGCAACCCTACATCTTTCTTCCTGGACCCCACAATGTTTTGCAAAGACAAAACCGTCCCTATATAAAACTGCACATTTATTTTTTTTTTGCATTTCGGATTGGTGCTTCTGGTAAATTTTCGGATTGGCGTGTTCAGTAACCTCCTAGATTGGTGCTTCCGGTAATACATGAATTGCAGTGTTAATCCAAAATAAAAAAAATACAGAACATCCATGATTAAAAAATTCATTACGGATCTGTCAATCCATAATTCAAAATATGCATTCTGGATTAAAAAATTCTTAATTGAAACAAATTTTCTGGATCCACAATCCGTAATAGAAACTAGGCTTCCGGATTCAGCAATCTGAAAATCACAATTTATGCAAACTTTGCTTATGGAATACCCCGTCATCCAGAAAACAACATAATTCACTTCTGGATTGAAGAATCCGTAGCACACTCCCAAATCTCAATTTCAAATAAAAGGTGAAGGTCAGTTTTGAGATTTACAAAATTGTGAGAGTGATGGAAGAAAAACGTAGGGTGCAGGAAGAAACTTCCTGAAAGGAGTATGTTTATCCTAGATTTGAGCTTGGAGACAAGGTTTGGCTCTCAGAAGAAGGCCATGTCACGAATAACAAAAGACAATATGAGGTGGAATTGAGGAACAATGAAGTCAATTCTCCATGCATGCATAGAAAGTGACCTTCTTCTCATTTCTCTCATCTTTTCCTTTCTGATTTCTCATTCTTTTGTCTCTCTATCGCCCCTTTCAGTTTGTGGTTATGCTTTCTGCTATTTCTGTTATTTTGGTTATATGACAAAGACAATCTTACTTGCTCAAAATGGTTTCTATTGGAAAAAGACAAAAACATATGAGTCATAACGAGTTAATGCGTTTCAGATAAACATCACATTTAATTTAAGAATAAGGATGATGAGACAGACACTCCATTTCCTTTTACTACACACCCATCCAACATCATTCATATCACACTTTTATTTTTAAATATAAAATAATTTCAGATGAATCAACTCAAAAAAAATAGAAATTTATATTTTTGAGTTTTGAAAACAAAAAAGTTTTATATTTTTTT
>Ga0123341_1002642_pt1 | contig 14893 bp, 13 predicted proteins | sample Turbeapinknodule_FD_89959 | JGI IMG/M metagenome (GOLD analysis project Ga0123341, IMG submission 89959) | Root nodule microbial communities of legume samples collected from Mexico - Turtle bean Mexico pink nodule | ecosystem: Host-associated > Plants > Roots > Nodule | place: Mexico: Nepantla... | reverse complement strand
TCCTTTCTTTTGTTTTGTATAGGGTGTTATTGACATCACAACGACAGAGGTAGCAGACTACATAGTTGGAGGTGTAATGGCTTGTGACAGTTCTCGTTTTGATGCCATCATAGAGAATAAAGTGCCGTTAGTCTTGAGTGTGGGAGCACTAGACATGGTGAACTTTGGAGCAAAAGATACTATACCATTGAAGTTTCAGCACAGAAATATATATGAACACAACAAACAGGTGACTGCTCTTTATTACTTCGTTCTGTTTTGGTCTTTGCTTGAAAACTAGTCATATTTGCTTGTCATCCTCCAGAAGATTTTGTACGTCATTTTCTCCTTGAACTTGATGCTTATTTCCTGCAATCCTATGACTACTGTCAAAACTGGACTATTCACTTCACTATACCCTTTATCATTCCCTGGAACTGAAGATGTTTACCATGTGTTAAAATGGCTGAAGACATTATTTTATGCTAATATAAGAAATCAATTATTTCTGTTTGCAGGTTTCACTCATGCGAACAACAGTAGACGAGAACAGAAAATTTGCTGATTTTATAGCAAATAAACTGCAGAATTCATCATCTAAGATTTGTGTGTGCCTTCCAGAAAAGGGTGTATCTGCTTTAGACGCATCTGGGAAGCCTTTCTATGATCCAGAGGCAACGGGCACTCTTCTTCATGAATTACAAAACCTTATTCCGACTAATGGTGATAGACAGGTATTATGGTTGCTCAATAGTATTATTTATCATAATTATCAGCTTCAAGTTTTCTAAATTTCATTTTATTTATTGCTGAGTATTTTGAAAAGTTAAAAGAGTTGTGTACAGGTAAAGGTCTATCCTCATCACATTAATGACCTTGAATTTGCAAATGCATTGGTTGATGCATTTTTAGATATTAATAAGAAAAATAGTAAAGATTCTACTCGTCAACAAGTAGCCAATCCTGAATCTGTTGCACAAAATTATGTTTCAAATGCGTCAAGCTTTGGGACCATCGTCTATCCACCTAGTGAATTCCCGGAAGCTAGAACAGGTTCTCATTTAATTTTAATTTGCATTATGTTAATCAGTGTTTTGCAAAAAATAATTAGTTTTTCTTTTCAATTTTCCTCATTATTTGTGTGTTTTAACACTTAATTTGTGTTGTCCTGAAAGATATTTATTAAAAGCCAATTGTATATTTTTGTGTTGAACAGCTGTTTAATTTTACTTAAGTAAGGTGCTCTCCAGAATTGCTTTTGGTAGAAAATATATTCTTTATGTCAACTATGGAAATAATGTTTTCATTTCTGCTTGCAGAAACCTTGGAGAAAACACAGCTCATATTACAGCAACTGAAACATCAAATAGATAAAGGAATTCCTATAATAGGAGCTGGTGCAGGGACAGGTATATCTGCCAAGTCAGAAGAAGCTGGAGGGGTTGATCTAATAGTTTTGTACAACTCTGGGCGCTTCCGAATGGCTGGAAGAGGTTCATTAGCCGGATTATTACCTTTTGCAGATGCTAATGCTGTTGTTCTTGACATGGCCAATGAAGTTTTGCCAGTATGCCATTATTTGTTTACTTGTTCTAGAAGACTTCAAAAGTATTGTCCAACTGCTAACTTCTGTTGAAGTTTTTTTCACTCTAAGGGCCTCATTTTGCAGATGCTTCTTTACTTGAGCATACGCTAATTTCAAGATTCGTGTTTAATATAGGTGGTGATAAGTGAAACTAGACTATGAAACATCACCAAATATGATTGGTAGTCTTTATGGAAGAAAACTTTTCTTTTCCAAAAAATGTATATAACAAGGGGTTTTTGAAGAGATAAAAGGAAACGGTGGGATGTTCAGGGTAAAGGTCCAATGGCGGAAGCAGAAAGCAATTTGGGTTAGGGCCATCACAACATGGTAGTGAACCCTTAGGAGATAAATAATTCTTAGACTTTGCTGTTTGACTTCTTTGGTTCTTGTATAAACATTATCGGTGGTAAAAAATTTGTTAATTGACCTGCAGGAAAATGTCAGAATAGAAATGTAATCTAAAAGACCGTTATTTGCTGAACATAATAGAGAAAGTAACTGAAGAGAGAAAGAGTGAGAAAAGATACTGAATTTTGTTACTGTTCTTAAAAGATAGAGATACAGGGAATATATACACATGCCTATACTAGTGGCATGGCAGCTGCTAGCTGTATCCAAATTGTAACTAACCGTCAACTAACTGAGTGCAGTTGAGAACTGCTCTCTTTCATGTGGTATTCACACACACACCACAAACACAAGGTGGGTGGGAATCACAAATGATCTGGCAATGACTTTTTCTTGGACAACGAAGAGATCTAATTCCATGTTTGATTCTGGCATGAAGAACTGGATTGTGAGGCAAAGAAACAACACACTGACTGTCACAATAGATGATGGGTGAATAAGAAATTCCAAGTTCAATGATAACTGTCTAACACCATAAAATTTCTGTAGTGACTTGATCTAGACTTTCGTTTTAGCTTCAGTACTTGACTGAGCAACAACTCGTTGCGTTTTAGACCTCCAAGATATATATAAGATTTGGACCAAAATAGACTATTTCACTAGAAGCAGATCGTTATCTGCACCCCAATCAGCAAAACATAGGGCTTGTATAGAAAAGGAAGAACTTGAGGCAGCAGGATGGAGATGTAATCCATAATGAAGAGTGTGACTCCCCCATAGAGGATCACTAAGCTCTGACACTGAAAATAATAGAGCGAAAGAAACTGACTTTTGTTATAATCTCAAAAGATTGAGATATGGAGTGTGCACGTGTGTGTAGGCTTATACCAGTGACCGCTGTATCAAGCTAGTAACAGTTGTATCCAACTTGTAACTATCTGCTAACTAACCCTGTGAGTAGTTGAGAACTAGTCGCTTACATCAATGTGTATTGACCTAATAGCATATGCTTTTGGAAAGTTCCTTCATAACATAGTATCAAAGGCCCTTGATCAAGTGATCATAGTTTGATCCATCCACCTCATTCTTCTAATAAAAAGTTGAATTTTAACTAAAGGTAGGTGCACCCATTCTTGTCCACACTTCAAAGCCTAAAGTGCTCTTGTATGAGGCGATGTGTTAGAAATGTCACATAGAAGACTTTTCATGCACATTCACCTAATAACTTAAGTTTTTTGAAGAGTTCATTCTTACTAATTCTTGAGGTCAGATCAACTAGCTATAAAATATTAACCTTCAATACCTGTCTTGGATAAAAAATAGTAATTTTATGTAATTATGAAATCCCCTTGCCAGGCTAGTACTATATCTCTTTCTTTTCCATTATGTTTGACTTAGTTATATTTTGTTTTCAGGTGGTAAAGAAGGTTCCAGTTCTTGCTGGTGTATGTGCAACTGATCCCTTCCGCAGAATGGATTACTTTCTTAAACAGGTGGAATCTACTGGATTCTCTGGGGTACAAAACTTTCCTACAGTAGGGTTATTTGATGGTAATTTTCGACAAAATCTTGAAGAAACGGGAATGGGATATAGGTGGGTATATGGAAAAGAATTTCTCATACCATATTAGTTAGACTATTACACCTCTCACAAATTTATTTCATTTTCGTATTAAATTATCAGCTTGGAAGTTGAGATGATCCAGAAAGCTCATAAAATGGGTCTCTTGACAACCCCGTATGCGTTCAATCGACATGAAGCTATTGAAATGGCTAAAGTTGGCGCTGATATTATAGTGGCTCATATGGGTCTAACTACAACAGGCTCCATAGGTGCAAAAACAGCCGTTTCACTTGAAGAAAGTGTAATTCGTGTACAAGCTATTGCAGAGGCAGCACATAGCATCAATTCCAATGTCATTGTGTTGTGCCATGGAGGTATGCAAGTCACCTCAAAAGCTTTATAGATGTATATCTGAAGATTAAATAGTAAATTAAGTGTTCACTAATCAATTATTATTATTTGGGCCAAGAGCCGAAGTGCAGCACGCTTATTAGCTAATAACTGAAAAGCATCTTCATATATCTTATGTTAGAGCCATGTATTGAATCTTTTCATGTTTCCTGTTCATATTGAAAAACTTCTGTTTGGCTTAATTTGTATATGGCCAACCCAAAAGAGTGACATAGTTAAACCAAAAAGAAAAGAAAAGTAAAGAAAAAAAGGCACGGGTGAGGAGGGTTTCAGTACAAAGGAATGGAAAAGGCTTTGATCTAAGTTTCAGATGATGAATGGAACATCCCCAGTGAAAAAGTTTTATGCAACTGTCTTGGATGATTTTTTAGCGAGTTGTTACTTGAGTATGTTGGTTTTTGGTGTGAGAAATTCGTTGAGAATGGTGAATGTATTTGTTGATGGTAAATTTTGTGGTGGGGGATGCGAGCCATGTCATCTTAGCCAGTTAATTGTGTTTGTTATTTATCTTGTGTGCTTAATTTCTAGTTTGTGGGGGACTGTTTTGCCAGTAACTTTTGGCTTCTAACGGCTGAGTCTTGATATGGTTATTGAACTTCACTTCATTCATTGTTTACTGTTCTTAAAAGAATAGTTGTTTGGGTTTGTCAACTTATAGTCCCAGCTCAGAATAATGTACTGGAATATGCAGGTCCAATATCTGGTCCAAAGGAAGCAGAATTCATATTGAAGAGAACCAAAGGAGTCCATGGGTTTTATGGGGCTTCAAGTATGGAAAGACTTCCGGTGGAGCAGGCTATTGCAAATACAGTTAAAGAGTACAAGTCAATTTCTATTCATTAAGGTTTAACATGTCTGTACTTTATTGATGCCAGTGTTCTGTTCACTACATTGCTAATATGGCTGTTTAGTCATTGCTTAGTACCTACCAAGTTTGTGAACATTATAGGATTTACTGATAAAATTTTGGAAATAATGAATCAAAAGTATTGTTCAAGACATTTGTTTTGATTCTCTAGTGCAGAGGGTGCAGTTTGAAGTGCAAGTAATAACCATTGACAGATATTTTTGAACGGGTTATAACAAACCCCAAGTTTGTTGTCCATAACCCGTATATCAACACTACTTTTTACTGTTGAAAGCGTGCCTTGCACTTCAAAGGATCTTGATCCACAATGTGGGATCAACCGTGTATTGTGTGGGGGACTTGCACAGATTATAGATTACTATTTGTTGACTGAAATAGCAATTTTATTTGTGTGTAAAACTCTGATTAGATAGATGTCAAAATACTTGGATTATATCAGTTCATCGCAATAGTTATCAGTTGTGTACTTGTGTCTCGTTGCTTCATAAGCACTTCCTGTTTTTGTGCGGATTATTGTAGTGGGCCACTAAAAAAGACACAAGACGACCTACCCTCCACCTGTATATACTGTGGTTGTTTCATATAAAAACCATACAAAATTTGTTAGAAGTAAAGCGGTTGATTTCTTCACACTCATTTTTTCAAGAAGCAGCTAGTTATTCTTGTGATTTCTCTCAGAGTTTGAACCGGACACATCATCATCTTCCCCCAGGTAATTTTACATTCAATTCGTAACTCAATTCATTAAGAGTATGCAAACCTTAGATTCGAATTACCAATTCCTAGTAGTGTAATAGTATTGATAATATATAACTCTTCCACGGATTTATTATGTTATGCGCACCAAATCTCACAAACCCGCAGATATAGACAATTCTCTGCTGCTTTGTTCTTATTAAGCCTTCCCTTTTCTTGTAAATCTCCATGACCTTCTTTTATGCTTCTAGCATGGTTTTGCTCAAGGACTTCAAAGTTATTGGGCAACCGCTCCTTAGCCTAGGTATGTGTGCCTTCTTTTCTAAGCAAGTGTCTAAGTCATCAAGGGTCCACCTACGGAGTAGTATCTTTTAATTGTCGTTCATTTATAAAAGAAACGAAGAATAAGAATCGTGGCATGGCATAAAATACTCACGTATAACCACCAGCGAGCCTGTGTAAAAAGACTAACATTGTCACTTTCGCCATATTGATCCCAAGGCATGTCCTAGGCCCTGATCCAAAAGGTATGAAACTGTACGGCTTTTTCTGTTCCTGCAGATATGATTACGAAAAGTATTTTCTTGACACAAGGGCGTGGCAAAAAACAATCGAGATAAAGAAAGCCAAAATAAATAGAGAGAGAGCTAATTACATCAAATCTTTGTGGGTTGAATTTCAACGGTTCCTTGTACAAATCAGAGTCGTGATGTATGTAAGTTGCATCGATGTTAACATGCCAACCTTTCTTTATTTCATGCCCTGTATGGTTAGTAACATAGTCACAGAAGGTCAGAAAAACTAATGACGCTTTCCTATAATTAAGCTAACCTTAATGAACATAATTGTAATGTTATCTTCAAACTAACTCACCTTCGATCGTGCAGTCTTGAAGTGCGACACGAGGAAACCATAGCAGGACGTTAGACATTCTCAATGTTTCCTTGACTACCTGGATAGAACACGAATTGATTCTTGACTTGGAAATTTTGTCGTAGGTGCTTCCAGTTTATGTATACAAGCAATCATTTCATAGCCTGTGCATCATTTCTAAAATATAAACTCTAACCTTCGAACCATAACGTATGTTGTTTAGATCTTCATGGTTAATTGAAGCTCCGTCTGGTTTCATTTTGATTATAGATAACTGTTCTTCCTGTAAGTCAAGATGAAACTCTAGTCATTTTTTCTTCTGCAAGTGAGCGCATAGTTTTCTACAATGCACTTCCCTCTCGTTTCGTATCTAATTCCACCTAATCCTACCCTTGAGAAAGAAAAACGGGCTTATCCCTTCCAAATAGCATCAAAATGACACTTACAACAATACTGATTATTACAGAAAATTCTACAGTTGATTCTGTTAAGTATAATACTAATACTCATGGTTTGTAATTAATCTTAGTTGGGTTTGGGTCCATGGTTTGACTAGAATCAATGTCTTGTGCAGCATCTCACCCTGAGTATGTCTTGTGCTTCTCTGTTGTCATGTAGAAACTTTACACTCCACATCATTGCTGCTGCTGTGGTTGTTTGTCCAGCAATTATCAATGTCAGCAGGTTATCCATAATCTCCGAGTCATCAAGCTTTTCACTGGCTGGGAGTGAGTCTCTCTGCAACATGGACTGAAGGAAGTCCTCTGGAGTTTCTTCTCCCCTCCTACGTCTGCCAATGATCCCTCTGAAGGTCTCCATGAGCCTTTTACGAGCCTGCTTAGGCATTTCTTTTAGTTCAACCATAATAAAACTTTACGAATATTTTTTTTCAATTTCTCTCCTAAATTGTCCTTAAACAGATCCAACTTTCGTAATTACTTGTATAATTTAATTAGTTTAGAGATTATCTAAGAGAGAGGATGATTACTTTAAAGATTAAATTGATAATTTATTCAATCTTTGGATTTCACTGGTTCTCAGATGAATAAATAAGAAATTGGTTTTAATTGTTGAAGACAAAAACAATATTTGATATTCCAACAATTTCATCATTTATCACTACTTGCAGTAATATCAACAGTTGATTTTTTCATCAACCTCTAAAATTAATTATTTTACCCTTTAAACTTCAGACGAAAAAAATAAAAGAAAAAAAAACTAGAAGTTTGATTATTATTTTGTTACTTAAATTAACAAGTAGACTGTAGAAATTTAGGTACGGCTATGTAATATTTACAGTTAAGAAGTTGCGAAATATATATACACTTTTTAAAAGATATGACTAACCGAGATGCCTTTATAGTATCTGGTTCCAGGAATCATGATGGGAATGGATAACATGGCGTCAGAGACGGCGTTGCAGTCTTCTTCGATCTGTCGTAGCAATGAATCCTCCGTGACGCTCATCAGCATATCACACATTGCATCAAATGTCATCTTTACATGCAAACATTTCATGGGAGTTAGGACTTCAGACTTGACAGCATATCACGAACCATCAAATTATGTTGGTAAATTAATCAGGTTACTATTTGCTACTGCTGACCACTTTTTTCAGAGAAGATAACTATACTTTTGATTAAAAAGTGAAAAACAAAATGGACCATTCTACCACTTAAATAGTTAATATGTTCTTTATTGTCTTCATACTAAGCAGTAAGCATAAAAAATGTCCATATACATTTTATTCTGCTTGATTTTTTATGCACTATGTGATCACATTTTTTCAATTCATGCTACCAAATCGTTACCTTGAGATTTTTTTCTTTCTTACAATGTAATAGTTTCTTCTAATAAATAGTATACCTTGACATTTAATAATAAATTGTCATTATAGTAAATTTATTAACTTTTACTGTAATTATCTTAAAAGTTACATCTATCATTATTTCTGATATGTATAGAAATTAAACTCGTAAAATTGCATATACCTTCATACAAAAGTCCAACACCTTGAAACTTTTGCCGTTTTCTTCTAGCTTTTGCAGCCTTCCACACAACAGTTTGTCAAATTTGGTGACAAATGCGGATAGGGAAGTCATGGAAAATGGTTCTGATAGAAGACGCCTTATTCTTTTGTGACTCTCAACAGGTACACATAACAAGCTTTTATCTCCCACTGCATCTGCCATTGATTTAACATAACCCTTGTTGAATAGAACAAAGTCATTAGCAAATATGGTCCTTGCTCCTTCAGGATTAGGAACAAATATGTGGATCTTCCCAAATAGCCTTGTCTTGAACCATTTCCCATTCCTATTTCAACAAATACCAAGTTATACATGTTTTATCGACTGATGCTTCCATTTATTTTGGTCAAGTACACTTTGATATACCTTACAATATACTTTATTAAGTTCTAAAGATCTAATTAATATTACGAAATTTTGTTGTATTCAAAACTTGCATCCAATTTTTACGTGTTCTTGTATTGTTTTCCAATAATAAGTAAACTTAAGTCTTGGTATACTTTACAAGCTTTTAATACAAAAACAACAGAAAAAAAATCTACAGAACTGTATATAAGTTTTGTCTAGTTTTAAACCAGACTAATAATTCACTTGTCAATGATTATTTTCAAAACAACCTCAGATTAGAAATTTACTGTGACTTGAAAATTCAACTGTGTCATAATCGTGCTAATGATATTATGTGTAACACGATGAACAGAAATTTATTGTAGCCTAAAATTCATCTCCACAATAACGTCTTGATTATGATGAGTATGTATAGCTAGAAATTTAGTATAGCCTAAAAGTCAGCTGTTCAACAAACATGTTCATGCGAACTTGTTAAAGTCTTTAGATGAGTGTAAAGTTCAGCCTGTTTCTCTTCAGGAGGAAAAAACATGATTTTGAACAAGTCTATGATTCTGATCAGAAACAAAAGCACTTTGAATAGAACTATGTGAAGACAAAAGTAAGCATAGTCACATACCACAGTCGCCTAAGTCTGACAAAATCATAGCATCCCCTTGTGCTATTAGTGGCTGAAAGAAAAGAAAAAGTTTCCCCAACAAAAGGCAGTCCCAACCTGCCAGGAATTTCATCTCTATTGTTTGTTGTAGCTCTCTTCCAAGCTTTTGAAGCGAAATATGTTACTCCTATAGTGAATAATGCGACCAAGATTATGTGGTAACAGTTCTGCACTACCAATAGTACCTCTTCTCTCATCAACAGGTTCAACATCTCTTGTTTTGTTGTTGCTCTTTCTCGAAACAATGGCTATGAAGGAAGACCAAATACTGAGGCAGTATGTCATATATGGTTCCTTAAAATGTTATATAAAAAGGGTATGACGGCAGCGTCACAGATCAGGTCAACATATGCTTTGATTTGTAAAATATTGGAACGAGGAGCATCTTCGAAGGATTGGTGACACAAAAAGTTGGAAGATTCGGATTACAATAAGACAGTCTAAACAAGTTTTTAAATATATAAGAGGACCATTTGTTTCTTGAAAAGAAAATCTCAAATTAATCATCCAACGTTATGTGTCATTGTACACTTCTTTTAAAATTATGTTCATTATAACTGGTTCTCTAAAAGGATTCTTTTTGTCTGTGTGTTTCAATTCTTTAAAACTTTATCACTAAATTAGTATCTCACATAGTTAATCTTATTATCAAGCTATTATCTCAAAAAAACTTTGTCGCCACTTTCTTCTTATATTGTGGCATATTTTGATCTTTTAAAGAATAATTTGACGACATATTCAATCTTTTAAAAGCAAATTTGGTCATAAAATGTTTAAAGGGTCAGTATATGGTTTAAATATTGAGAAATTATTTTGGTAACTACAACAATTGAACAACTAATTAATACTTTTTTATGCACTTTTGGAAAACAAAATCGAAAAAATTATATTTAATTATATTAAAAAAAACCTTCATAATAATTAATAAAAAAGGATAAAAGTTTGGAATTGTTCTTATCAAAGAGATGAGTTGAAGTCGTCTGGTGTGGATGTTTGAGTTGTACAACCCATTTCTTTTGTGAAGAGTTGTTGAGCTTAACTATTGAAGTCGAGTGATAATTCATTTGTAAAAGACTCTCTAACACCCACAAATTAATAAAGAATTTTAGAGTAATTGAATAAAAGGTGAGTGAAAAGTATTAAGTGGATCAAGAATACTTTCTAATATAGTATTTATAGGTTTTTGAGTTTGTATAATATTTTAGTAACTAATCTGGTGGTTATTGAATATTAAGCTAAAATACATGATAATGATAATTGTGATAATTGCATGTACTTAAGTTTCACTTTTATGAGTGGATCCTTGATAATACAAGAATTAATTAGAAATTTAAATTGATTAAAACGTGTTATTAAACATTTGATCAAGTGGACTAAACTAAATCAACTTAGTTGGGTTTAGATATAATTAGTACAAGGACTTAAATTTAAACCCCAATCATTGTAAAAAAATATGATCAAGTTTTTTTCAGTCTATTTATTTTACTACACACAAAAATTCAAATTTAATAAATGTAAATTAACAAATCTCAAAAACTTTATATGTTTTAAAAGCGTGTGAATAGCTTCTACTTAGGTATGTGCGTATATAATGGCGATACCAAATATTTATATAAGAAAGAGTTTTAGCAATAAAGTTGAATTTTATTTGAAATTATCAATACACAATTCTGTTGTTCAAATATTATTTTATTCTCATTTTGTTCTTGCTTTTGCATTATATTCTAGCATGAAAATGTCTACTTTCTTCTTAACTTTAAATATCTTATCATTATTATTATTTTCAACTGTTTATTTGATATTAACTAGATTAATAAACTTAACATGCTTCTATATAATTAAGAGATCTGACAAATAAAAATAAAATAATTAAGCTATAGTCAAAATCAAACTTCTTGATCTTAAACAAGCCAATTACATACACTTCAGCATAGATTAAATAAATCAAACCTAAAAATCATAATTCATATAAAACAAGCCAAGTATATATACACTTTGAATATAGTGTAAATAAATCCAACTTAGACATCATAATTCACATATTTAAACAAGCCAAATACATGCACTTTAAATATATATAAATCAAACTTATACATCATAGTTTTTTTTCATGTAAAGCTTGAGTTTAAATGTAGTTGAATCAAAATTTAGTAGGAGCTGAATGAGTTAATAATTGTGTGGGAAGAAATAGTGGAGTGAGGTGAAGTTGGATTATGATTTAACAGAGTTAGGATACTGATTGAAATGGCTTCCACTGTTGAACAGCTGTGTGAAAGCTCCTTCACATACAAGGAAATGGTGCATGTTGCGCCTGCCATTATAGATGAAAGTGATTGAACTCAGAATCATTAATCAAATATTTTCACTGATTTCATCACACGATTATTGGTCTCAGTGGAATGGTGCGTTTTCTTAGATTCTGATGCAACAAAATTGTGACGACCCACTTCGACTGGTCTAAGGATTTTCTTCAAATGAGTTATGTATCCTTCAACTAAAAATCGTATATATTGCTTTTCTTTTTTTTCCCAGAAAAAAGAAAATAAAATTGAATTGATATATGATGGAATGTCACTTAATCGTGAATGCCGGCAGAAAGAGAAAGGGTTTTAATCATAATTAGACGTGGAGAAGAAATGTGCATATATAAAATCATGTTTCTTTCCATAGATTTGGAATACAAAGAAATAAAAATTATCGTTTATCGTATTTATTTAGCTTAATTAAGTTTAAAGAGTTTTATAAATTTGTTACTTTCAACTCATCTTCTTAAAAGATTTTATTTTATTAAGAAATTTAAATATTTTTTATTTTTATTTAATTATCGTATTGTTTGATTTTGTTAGTAGTATGATTATTATTTCTATCTTTATGTCTCTAATTTATTGATCATCTCACATTGTTTTAGTCTAGGTTTAATTGAAATATACTCTATCTTTATGTCTCTTTTTATGTATGTTGGTTCTTGAATGACATCAATTCCTTTATCTGCTAGGATTTTGAATATATATGAGAATATAGTAAAAGTAACTTTATTGTGAGATATAAGAACTATAAATATATTGGATCTTATTTTAATAAAAAGAAAAAAGTAATAACGTGATACTAAATAATTTTCTTCGTTTTGATCATTATAATTTTGCACGATCTGGATTTAAAATCCTCGTGTTTGAAAACAAGAATTGCTTTCACTTTTATACACTCCATATATAGAGAGAGACACAGCTATAGCCTTAGGTGCATAAAAGTTATTTTATTTAATAAATATCACATTTTTAATAAAGTATTATGTATTTTTTAAAATAATTTGAGAACGTATTTTAAAATATATTTTCATAACTGAAAACTTACAAATTTTTTTATATATACAGTATTACAAGTGCTAAATCACCAAATTCCAAGTGTTACTAATAGCATTCATAAATATATAATTAAGGCTTATGTATGCATTGAATTATAATTTTTATATAAAAAAATAATTAATATTATAAAAATGTCTCAAATTAGAAAAAACTTATGTTACTTACTAAATCAACTTTTCTGATAATAATAGTTCATAATACTAAAGAAGAATTTTTTTATATTATTAAAAAATAGGATAAAATATCGCTTGGTTGAGAAGAAAAAAAGGAATAATAATAATAAAAGCAGGAGAATATTTTCTACTGTATCTTAAAATTCAATACCTCATTTTCTTATGTAGTTCTCATAATTTATCACATTAGCAAAAGTTAATAAATAATTTTAAAAATATTCAAATTAATTTATAATCAAATAAGTATAATTACAACACTTGAATTTAGTTAAATAATTATTTCAAAAAAAATGCTAACACTGAGGAGATTCCTGACTAATGGGGATTCAGTTTCACATAAATTATTAGTTTATTTTCTTACAACATAGAGAACATATAACATTGTCTCCAAATACAGGAGAAAAACATATTTTACATTATAATATAAAAATTATAATATTTCGAACTAATAACAGGAATATTTTAATTCTTCTAGAAAAGTGAATGTTGTTGACATTATAAAAAGTAACAATGTCACATATTTACAAAATAGTATAAATTTGAGTTTTGATGGAATAATTAAACTTTTATAAATGGATGATTTTCATGTGTGGTTCATAGTATATGATACTATAGAATATACCTTCTTCAACTTTCTCCTCATCACCCTGTTAATGATCATCATTTGTAGTCAGAAAATGACCCAAACAAATATTATCTCCAATCGATCACTCAGACTCTTGCAATCTCAATTTTATTGCATTTTAACGTTTACTTTTTTTACTTTATATTGTTTCAGAACTAATTTAAAATATGCAAATACCAGAAAATTAGTTTTTGACATTTAATTTCATAATAATGAAAAACCCAAAGTCTGAATATATATTTCTTCAATTTTATGCAAAACTTCACGACACACTCAATTAAAGCTGATTAGAATAATTTTTATCATCACTGTTAATATTACTTTTCCTTTATTCTTATTATCATTATTTCAGTAATGTTTTTCCATCTAAGTCTGCAAAATAGTTTATGCATTCATTACTTTTTTTTTATGTATCTCTAAACTTGCTACTATAATTAGTATTCACTTAACATTGGATTTATTTATCTTTAAGTGATTCCCTTTCAGACACTTTTTTTTATATTATTATTAGTAGTAGTATATATCTTTAGAATTACCCCTCCTTTATAAATTTAGATGTTTTTTCCTGCACCCTGCATTTTTTTTTTCTGCACTCCTACGTTCATGTGTAATTAAAAAAATATTTCTATGACTTTTTAAAAACCCTAATGCAACATACCATGATTAATATTTCTTTTTTTCCTTCTCTGCCATCATTTTACAGAGAGCAAAGAGAGTGCAAAGAGCTGCAGTAAATTGGATATTCTTCACAGTTTTGTGGAGATTGTTCGTTTTCTGACTAATTTATTGGTGGATTTGAGATTTCAGAATACAATTTTTAAGGTTCCGGACAAGACATTATGTAATAAGTCAAAAAAAATCATTTTGATCCATCACTCCATAAATTAAAAAAGACTTTCAAAACACTCCCTCATGCAGAATACAAAAATTTTACTTATAAATTAGTAAATTACCCTCTACCAGTGTCAACAATCAACCAAAAAAATGGCAGCCATGGGAGTTCCTTTCAAATAAAAATAGCAAGACTAATTTTGGAATTTTTAAAAATGCAACGGTGCAGGAAGAAAAATATAAGGGTGCATATAGAAACATCCTATAAAAATCTTGTTTGTTACCCAGTTAAGGCCCACAATTGAATCCAGCGTAGCTGTAAGCCCAAAATTCTTCGGCCAGAAGTCTGCAAAATATTTTCTAAAGGCATCTATCTATCTACATAAGCTAACTATTTTTTTTTTTCAAAGTCAACATCAATTCCTTTTCAGTTATATAAAAGTAGATATATTGTTTTTGCTCTTTACTATTATATTGCATTTGATAATTGAGAATTGATGCAATACACAGGCACATTATTGGGAAACATATATTTTATG
>Ga0123341_1002640_pt1 | contig 14895 bp, 7 predicted proteins | sample Turbeapinknodule_FD_89959 | JGI IMG/M metagenome (GOLD analysis project Ga0123341, IMG submission 89959) | Root nodule microbial communities of legume samples collected from Mexico - Turtle bean Mexico pink nodule | ecosystem: Host-associated > Plants > Roots > Nodule | place: Mexico: Nepantla... | reverse complement strand
ATATAAGATAACTTTAACCTAAGAGAGGAACTATTGAATACTCTCATTTGAAACCACAATACCAAAAATCTTCTTAATTTTATTTATAATACTATTTTCAGCGTTGTCGGTCGGTGTTTAAAACCGCATATCAAATGTTCGTCATTATGTCCACGTGAGAAAAATCTCACCCCAAAGAAATGCTAATGAAGTCTTTCAGCGAATTATTGAATACTTGGAAGCATACTTTTATGGTATCATTCTAATAAAATTATTTAAGAAATTGAATTATTATTGGTTTACTAATTATATAAAATTTTATAAATTGTGTTATTATAAACTCCCTTTTCCAAAGTTGTTGTGATACATTTGAAACTCAAATTAATTTAACCTCATGTTCTTCCTTCTTTTATTAGCTTTCCAATAGGAAAATAGTTATGACAAATGTTGATTGGATGAGGAACCCTCCATATTACCAACTCTAGATTACATATATATTCCTTTAAGATGTTAAGTTGCCATTTTGTGGAGGAAAAACATGGCTACTAGGAGTTATTATATTGAAAATTATTATTAGTTTTTTCAATCAAGACTAATTATTAATAAAGTAAGTAGAAAAAATAATTATAATTCATCATTTTGTTATCCTCATATGATAAATGAATAAAGACAAACAAAATTGAAAGGATGAAAACCAAGTTTGGGAATATTATTTTGGTGGAACTAAGTTTAAGACATGATAGCACAAGTGCCCATTTCTCTAGATGGGAGTATTTTAATAAAACCCCGAAGGTAGGAAGGTTTTGCAAATAAAATTATTCTACATTCTCTCTCTCTCTTTCTTTCTCCATAGTTGGAAATGAAATGCACTTAGTGTCCCTTTCATTAACCTTTCTAGTTTGCAATCAATTTATATGTTATTAGCTTTCATTGTCATCTCATCTCCTTTCTGCATTTGTGATCCTAACTCATTTGGTATCTCTGACTATCTCACCAGTTGGGGGCAACTGCAAGTAGTTATCTAAGTAGTTTTCTAATTTTCTTCATTTTTTTTTTCTAAGTTATGATTTATATAAGGTGATTCCATGGACCACTTTCTTTTGTTGTATTATATATGGTGAGGAGCATGCTTCGCTGTTCACATCACAAACTTTATATCTCATGAGTTTAGTTGACAACTTACCAATTTTCATGCACTCAAGGTAGGTACGTAGTTACTGTATTCATTGGGTGGGATACTCCATTACTCAATACTCAGAAAAAATAATTTTGTTGTTTAGCTAAATCTAATCTAATTCAATTTGAGATAATTTCTTACGGATTGAGTGATGCAAAATGTATATTAAACTTATTAAATAATTGTTATTCAGTTTATTTCATTATTCTATTAACTAAATGTATATTTTTGAAAAACTAAATCATTCAAATTCTCAAATATTAATATAGTCTATTTAAAAATATATTCTAAAAGAAATAAAATTATAAATTTTATATAAAAATGTAAAGTTTGTGATCTAATTGACCAAACTTAATTCAATCTGATTTAAGATGAGTTAAACTTGATTGAGAAACTCGATCTAACCTAATTTAAGATTTTTTTTATTGGACTGGCTGATAAATTTCTCAAACCCTTATACACCATTATTTACAATACAATATTATTATTACGTTTAAAAAAAAATTATCATTCAAAAAAGTTTAATAAAATCTAGAAAGCCCAATTGATCAAAAGTACGTACTGAAGCCCAAATACGAAGAGCATCTTTATTACTTTTACTATGGTATTATATATATTGCAGGTGAATTCTTGGGTGAGGGTAAAACATTCACGAAATAATGAAATGGCTAATAATTATATTCATAACGTGTTTGCGCGTAGTGTTTTTCTTAATTCGATTTATTCAGGAAAGAACTAAGATTAAATTCAAGAGATACTTTTATTTCGTGTTTATACTTATTTATTGTATTAAGAAGTAAATTTTAAGTTTAATGTAATCTTATGAAATCAGTTTGTGATGTGAGATTTTTATTCACTTATATATAAATTGATTTTATCTCTAGTCAATGTGAGATATTTAATATACTTCCTTTCACGTTGAGACATGCTAATTCATGTGTGAGACTATATATAACGAATGACACGATAGCGGATAATACGATAGGCTCAACAAACTCTTGCTAGGATAAAATCTAAACGACTCTGATAATATCTTAAGAAGTGGAGTTTAAGCATATCTCAACCTTACAAAATCAGCTTGTAAGGTGAGGTTTTCACCTACTTATATATTATAAACTGGCCTTATTTCTAGTCGATGTGATATTAAATATAGTTTATCATATTTCAAAAGCGAAAAAAAAACTTCAAATATCAGAAAACAAAACTTGAATGGCATTAAAATTCACTGAATCAGAAACTTGAACATTGAATCAAAAAAGCAGGGTATAACATATGAGTCTTGAACCTACCCCTAACGTGAGTAACTTGGTCATATATATAGCATATCAAGTTACTAACAAGAATAAAAGAACATAAACCATTAGTAGCCAAAACAAGCTACTTAAATAATCTAGAATAATGTGAAACAAATATCGTCTAACGCTGCTAAAAATGTCACACGATCACGAGAACTTCCATAAACATTAGGCAGTCAACGCTTGGACCGCCACCAAGTTGAATAGTCATTGTGTGGACTCTTACCATGATAGATGACCATCATAGAGCATGAATAGTGACGATCTATCTTAATTTAAAGCATCAGACGATCATTGTAACGCATTAAACACACATAGTATCGTTTAGCCAAGAACATTGATCGTCTAGAGCTCTAAAACAACAATTTCAACACCTTCACCTCAAGTTAGGTAATGTATACTCATTATTCCCATCTTTAATACAATGTTTTAGAAAGAAGTGTTGTTAAGAACTTTTTTGAAGACATCAGTTGGTTAGTTCTTAGTTTTGATGGGAAGAAGGCGTAGAAGGTTCTCTTGGATCTTTTCATGAACCACATTGCAATTAATATCTATGTGCTTGGTCTATTCATGAAAATTAGATTTGTTGGCAATATGACGAGCAAGTTAATTATCACAATATAAAACAACAGTACCACTTGGTTGAATATGAAGATCATTGAGTAGAAAACTTAACCACTATAACTCATATGTTGTAGTAGCTAAAGCATGATATTATGCTTTTATAGAGGAGTGTGAGTCGGTAAATTGTTTCTTGGATTTCCATGAAATTAAAGAGCTCACTAAGAAGATGCAGTATCCAATTGTTAATCATCTAGTGGTGGAACAAGATGTCTAGTTAGAATCACTAAAGCCTTTTAATTGGATTTATGTCTCTAAAGAAAAGAAGAAACCTTATGAAGGGTTGGACTTTATGTAATGAAGGACATGTTGGGCTTCTTGATGATGATAGATGAAAGGACTTTGAACAAACTGACTTAGCAGATGAACAACAAAACTAATATTGTGTTGGTTAAATACAGAAGATGTCCTATAAGGCATCTATAAGACTCAACATCATGAAGATGAGCATTTGGCACGAAAAGAAGTTTGATATTCGTGGATAAAGGTGAAGGACATGACTTGTTGGCCACCATTCTTGAATTTACTAAGATATCTACACCATATTTTATTTGACAAAGATGTATACCTTTCTTGGATTTTGCAACTTCAAAACCCAAAAAATATTTTAGCTCTCCTAAGTTTTTAACTTTAAGGTATTATCCAGTGTTTGCTTTATTTCTTCAATTGTTGTTAAGGAATTTCCAACAAGAATGATATTGTCTACGTAAACAAGTAAAGTTGTTAAAGGAATAGGTGTACTTTTAATAAAAAAAGAATGATCAAATTTTGATTGCTATAAGAAAAGAAGATAGTTTGGAAAACCATTGTTATCTTGAAGCAAGTCCTTTGAGGTTGTAGTTGATGAGGATTATACTCTCTCTCTCTCCCAAAGATGCAACACCAAGATCTCGTTTTGAATTTGTAATTAGACATTTTCTTTATCCACATCTATCATCATTCTTGTTGTTTTCAGGAAGGGTCTACCTAGAATCAAATGACTTCCTTGCATTTCTCCAATTCCATGACCATCGGTTCTCACTAGCACGTCTTCAATAATTTCAAATGGTTGTTGTAAACTTTAATTTGCCGTTCTTAATGTCACGCTAGTTGGTTTTATAGTCACTTTTCCTAGTTTCTTCATGAGAAAAAGGGTATTAAATTGATATTGGCCCCTAAATCTAGTAATGCATTATGCACATGAAGATTTCCTAGAGTTACCAGGACAGTAGAACTTTCAGGATCCTTCGTCTTCTTTGGTAGGGGCTTGATGTGAGTTAATTTTAGGATTGCACAATTTATTGGTTGCACTTTTTTTAATATTTTTTATTTAGCAATTATAGTGAGAACCCTAAGAAGATTCCCACTGGACACGAACTTAACCAAGTGGTTAAGTAAGTGTGAAGGTTCACCTTAGAAGGGAAAAGAGAAAAGACAATTATAAGGTGACAAATGATGCAACGAAATTAGAGACAATGATTAATTAAAGAAGAAGAACAAAGTAAAGAAAAAAAAATTAAAGATTAGAAGAAGACATGTATGGAATGGAAGGAGGTGTAAATAAAAGATAAAAGAAGAAGGGATGAAGAGATCTTATGAAAAGAAAGGAAGTCACGCCACTTGGAGCAAAGGGACTCCAAGATGGGTGATGCAAGAGCCGCAACTTAAGATATTACCCACCCAAGATAAGACCCAGATAACTAGAGCCGCCACTTGAGATATTACCCACCCAAGATAAGACCCAACATGAGAGCTCACAAGTCTCACAAAATCACTCCTGCAAAGTTTCTTTACTATTCAAAATCGAGTTGTGAATACATGAGGCTAGACACCCTATTTATAGTAATGGGTGCCTAGGTGGGCAAGATGGGGAAGGGTAAAATGGAGAAAAGGAGAGGGGCTGCCTAGGGTGTTGACCATGGTCAAAATCGCACCTTTAGGCACATCTTCTAAAAGGTAGGTTAAAAACCGTAATTCTAGGTGCATTGTCTTGAAAAAGTGGGCTTGGTACAAGCCAATTTCTCTAAGTACACTCATTTTTATGGTATGTGAACCTACTCTAGCCTATTTTGCTATTTGGACCCCCAAAGTGAGCCCAATTTATTTACAAACATGTTATTTGTCTTTTAAAAAGACCAGAAGAAAGAACATTTGGTGTTTTGGTCTATGCCTAGTTCTTCTTCTGGTGAGGTCCTTTTGAACTTTGGTGGGGTCTTGACTTGATTGTTGAGATGATTGCTCACAGTGTGAATTGTCACTTGAGTCCTTGGTCATCTTCTTGACTACTTGGATTGTATCAGGGCTAGTGTATATTTTTATTGCATTCCTCCCTAATGTCTCCCATTTTTCTTAAAAAAGTTTTCAATTTTTCTTTTTCAATTTTTTTCTCAAATAAAACCTCCTCCTTTTAAAAGATTAGATCGCTATGTACCTCAATCTCCATATTCTTGGGTTCTACGCATTGCACTGTTCTTTGGGGTTTACTTGCGTTATGCTAATTGCTCGGTCAACTACCCCATCTGTATTTCCAAAATTTTATAGAAGCCTTAGTATTGTTTTGATTCATTAAGGAGGTTTGTATAAATTTTTCTAGCGTATCCTCTAATTTTTATGTTCTTTCTTGGAGTGAAGGATAACATTGTTGTTGATGTGGCTGTTAGGATTGATTGTAGTTAGAGGATACATTATTTTGTTTCCAACCAAACTTCTAGTTTGAATTATTTCACCAGCCTTGCCTTCTTTGTTTGTTCAAATACTAAACTTCTGATGTTGAGGGGTCACAAGAATTCTAATTTGGAAATTATTTTCCACAAAGTTTCACATGTCTTTGGTTGATTGGGAGTTTGAGGATTTATGGCAACTTTGACATTTTCTTTGTTGGGGCTTCAATCTATAGGGTTAGGATCTTGTTTTGCGTAAGGAGTGCACTAGTTATGTTTAGTTCCAACACTTTTTTCTTATGTCCAAGAGTCTTTTCATGTTGTGCTTGATAGTCTGTCAAAGGCAAAACATCTATAATTCTTGTTGCTTGCTTTTCATCAACAATCATCATGGTTCCTCCTACTGTTGCATCTAAGATCGTCTTTGTGTCATGCTTCAGACCATTGTGAAAGATACTTAGTTGGGTCACGTCTTCAAATTCATTGGTTCGGGCATCTTCCCAAAAGTGTTTTGAAGCGCTCTCATGCTTCACATAAAGGCTCATCTGGTTCTTTCCTGAATGTAGAAATATCATATTTTGTTTTCTTAAAGCAAGATAGTAGAAGAAACATGTTTAGACATTTTTCTTCAATGTCACCCTGGTTGTTTAAACTGTGGTTTAGGTAGGATTTAAGCCATTCTCTTATTGTTCCACCTAGTGAGAAAAAGAATAATCTTAGGTACACTGATTCCAGGTCCTTTTCTTCAAATTCCATGGTTCCAATCAATTCATAGAAAGTGGATAAATGAGAATATGGATCCTCAAAAGACCTTGTGATAGGGTTACCAAATCTCAAGTTTGAGAAGGACCACATATGTGAAGCATGTCAAAAGGGGAAACAAATCAAACATTCCTTCAAATTAAAGAATGTTGTTTCATCTTCAAAACCCATTGAGTTGTTGCACATGGACTTGTTTGGTCCTTCAAGAACCATGAGTCTTGGTGGTAACTATTATGCTTTTGTTATTGTTGATGATTTTTCTAGGTACACATGGAAACTCTTCTTGGAATCAAAGAGTGATGCTTTCTCTGCCTTCAAAAAACAGTAGCATTGGTTCTATAAGGAGTGATCATGGAAGGAAATTTCAAAATGAGAAATTCAGCAAATTCTATGAAAAGATGGGGATCTTGCACAACTTTTCTGCACCAAGAACTTCTCAACAGAATGGAGTAATGGAAAGAAAGAACACATCTCTTGAAGAATTAGCAAGAACCATGCTAAGTGAATACTCCCTACCCAAATATTTTTGGGTTGATGTTGTTAGCACATCTTGTTATGTGATGAATATAATGCTCATAAGGCCAATCTTAAAGAAAACTCCTTATGAACTCTTCAATGGAAGGAAGTCAAACATTAGTCACCTAAAAGTGTTTGGATGCAGCTGTTTTGTTCTGAATAATGGAAAAGAAAATCTGGGAAAGTTTGATGAAAAAGCTGACAATGGCATCTTTATTGACTACTCCTCAAATAGTCATGCTTATAGGGTCTACAACAAGAGACTCATGATTGTAGAAGAATTTGTTCATGTGGTGTTTGATGAAGTTGATCACAAAGATATGAAATCCTCAAAGAACTACACAGAAGAGGATGAACAGAACATCATTCTGCAGAAGCTGGAATCCTATCCAGAAAACCAATCGATTGATTCATCGAAACAACCGGTTGAAATTCTGCAGCAGGATGAGTTGCCTAAAGAATGGAGAATTCCATGGGATCTGTCAGTGAAAAACATCATTGGTCAGATAAATGAGGGTTTTCTACACAAAGTACTGTCTCAAACTTCTGTAGGCACATAACTTTTGTCTCTCAAGTTGAACCAAAGACAATCGAAGAAGCACTTAATGATAAGAAATGGGTGGATGCAATGCATGAAGAGCTGAATCAATTCACTAGGAATGATGTATGGTTTCTTGTTCCCAAGTCAGATGAGATGAACATCATTGGATCTAAATGGGTCTTCAAAAACAAGTTAGATGAGGCTGGTGTGATTACTAGAAACAAGGCAAGACTAGTTGCCAAAGGTTACAATCAAGAAGAAGGAATTGATTATGGTGAAACCTTTGCTCCAGTTGCAAGATTAGAAGTTGTAAGGTTGTTGCTGGCCTTTGCTTGTATGAGTGGATTCAAACTATTTCAAATGGATGTTAAGAGTGTTTTCCTCAATGGAATAATCAATGAAGAAGTCTATGTTGAACAACCACCGGGCTTTGAAGATCATCAACATCCCAACCATGTATACAAGATGAAAAAGGCCTTGTATGGGCTTAAGCAAGCTCCAAGGCAGTGGTATGAGAGGCTTAGTAACTTTCTTTTATCCAATGGCTATGAGAGAGGGATGATTGACAAGACTCTCTTTATCAAGAAGTCAAATTCTAAAATTATCTTGGTCCAAATCTATGTTGATGACATCATTTTTGGTGCTACCAAAGATAGTTTATGTGAGGAATTTGTGGTTGCCATGCAAGGTGAGTTTGAAATGTATATGATGGGGGAGCTTTCATTCTTTCTTGGGCTGCAGGTCAAGCAATCCAAAGATGGAATTTTCCTATGTCAATAAAAGTATTGCAAAGAAATTCTCAAGAAATTTTAAATGGAAAGTTGCAAAGAAGTTAGCACACCTATGCCATCAAGTTGTTATATGGATGCTAATGTGGCTGGAAAAAGGGTAGATCAAACCAAATATAGAGGATTAATTGGTTCCTTACTCTATCTCACATCAAGTAGACCGGATATCATGTTTGTCGTGTGTCTTTGTGCAAGATTCCAAGCAAGTCCAAAGGATTCTCAAATATCTCAAAGGAACAACCAATGTTGGTTTATGGTATCCTTCTCACTCTCCTATACACTTAATTGGATATTCTGATTCTGATTTTACAGGGTGTAAGCTGGACCAAAAAAGCACAAGTGTCACTTGTCATCTTCTTGGCTCAAGTCTCATTTCTTAGCATAGCAAAAACAAGCTTGTGTGGCTCTTTCCACTGCAGAAGCTGAATACATTGCTGCTAGAAGTTGTTGTGCACAAATTCTTTGGCTCAAACAGCAACTAGAAGATTTTGGCTTAAAGATTAGCAAGGTTCCTTTGCTTTGTGACAATACAAGTGCTATAAATCTCACCAAAAATCAGATTCAGCATTCAAGAACAAAGCACATTGAGATTCATCATCACTTCATAAGGGATCATGTGAACAATGTGTTGAAGATGGATGTTACCCCTTTCAAGACAAGTGTTTGATGAAGCCAAATGTGTAATTTTCCTTAGTGTTTGCATTTGCTTTAAGGATGTCTTAGGTATAGATTAGAGGTTTTTAAAGTAGCCTTTTAGCTGGGCAACTCACCTCTTGACCCCTGACCATGTGATAAGAGCAAGCACAAGTTTTATGAAAATGTTTTTCACATGTTTTACAAAATATCCTTTACTGCATAGAAAATGAATTTGTTCTTTTCTAAATAAATATATTCTTTTCTTAAAATGATGCCTTGATTAAGTATTTTTTTTGAAAATCATGTTTTATGCATCAAGTATCTTAACTAAGTTTTCATTCCTTCAAAACGACTGTGTTTCACTTGTTAAAGAGTTTTTTGTTATCGTTCTGAAAACGAATCTGTTCTTCTGTAAATAAATAGATTCTTTTTAGTCTGGTGCCATGTTTCTCTTATACGGTTTTTCACTGTTTTATCCTTACACCAGGGAGTTTGACTAAGTCTCCTACATATAACAAATTCTCTCACTGCCTTTGAAAATAAGTTTGTTCATTTTATTTTCAATCTATTCTTTTTGTAACAGCTTTAACTGTTTTTTGAAAGTTTGTTATAAAATGTTTTCCTATAAAAAGAGATTTTGTTCTAGCTTTAAAGTGTTGTTCATATAATTGAGAAAACAAGTTTTACAATAGAGATATAAGAGATTTCAGAGGATTAGCACGGGTTCTTGAAAGATTTTTCAAATCACAAAGTGTGCTTGTTCTTGGTTGGTTCTAAGGCTTGGTTAGAGGTGTTGTCACTGTGTGAGCAATATGTTCTACTGGTCTAAGGCAGATTTCTGCATTCTCTATCAGGTGTATTCGTTTCATACTTCAATTTCTTGTAAAGTGTGGTTGTAAACTTTTCTTGATAGGGTTTCTTGAAGAGTTGTATGTGCTGGAATAGTGTTTTTCAGCAAAGTGTGTCATGTTCTTGTAGGGTTCAAGAACAGTGGTTTGTGTAATTGTTTTGGATTGTGGTTTAGTGAATTTCACCTTGGATTAGGTGAAGACTGGATATAGCTCATTTGAGTGAACCAGTATAATTGTTCTGTGTTCATTCTCTCTTAATCTCTGCACTCAATAATCACTTATCAACCTAATCTGTCAAGAAATAAATCTATTCAATTGTGTTTGAATCTGTTCTTTCAGGGTACGTGTATACTGTTCTTGATTTTCTGGAAAACCTTCTGAAGAACTTCTGCGTAAATCTATATGTGTTGTGAAACATAATTGGAATTCATGTTCTGTGAAAGTTAATTCAATCTGTTAATTGTTTTAAAAACAAGCATTGATTTTGTATTCAAAGGTTGTGATTAACTGTTGTAGCTCTCTGATTTTATTTTGTGAAAATCAATTTGAACTTTGCTTGCAGATCATCTAACTCAATCTTAAAATAAAAAATCATTTAATTGAGATAAACGCCTTAAAGTACATAAACAGTATAAAAATAAATATGTTCATTGTTAAATAAATCGATTTATTTTCTTTGTACTGTGATAAAAACTGAATCTGTGCGAAAGTTTTAAAAGCTCAATTCACCCCCCCTCTTGAACTTGGCCACTATTGAACCCAACACAATGGAGATTGTGAGATGAAATTCATTGAAACAAGACTGCAACTTGCTAACATATTCATAAAACCTTTGCCAAAAGACAGGTTTTTCTTTTTAAGAAATGAGTTAGGCATTCTTGATTCACAAACTCTTTCTTAAATCTATTTTTATCTCTTCCTAATTCTATTTGTGAAAACAAATAGGTGGAAAATATGGTTTATGTGTTGTCTTAAAACTGCTATAACTCTGATTTAAGTATGCTTTAATTTCTGCTGCATATGTTGTTTGATTTGGTGATGTAGTTTTGATGTTTTTTGCATAGTTTGTGGCTGGTTTTTCTACTCTTGTGGTTATGTAGAAAAACTAGTTGATGTATCATCATAACGTGCTATTAGAGATGTTCTGGATTGCATAGTTTCTGCTTTGCAGGTGCTGTTTCATATTCAAAAAAGATCAACACAAGCAACCAGGGATTTGTCTTCATCAAATAGGGGGAGATTATTGATCAAGAGTGATCAAGAGCTTTGAAGAATCCAAATCCAAGGTGTTTAATGAAAGGCTGGTGTTGCTACTGTGTGTGGGTGGGATCTGGGTAGAATAAAGTGTAATCCACTCTTTTGTTGAATCTAAAACGTATGTGAATTGAAACCTTTTTGAAATTAAATGTTTTTCCAACTAAGTAAAAAACAACCTGTTGTTTTGTCGAATCAACCGGTTGTTTTGCTCTTAGAGGTTTTGAAAAAGGTTGAAAGTTGTTTAACTTGGTTGACTTAATTGTCAAACCAAATCAATCGGTTGTTTTGTGGTTTCAACCGATTGTTTCTTTAAAAATCTTAACAGAATTCAGCTTTGAATGGTGAATCTGTCTTAAATGATTTCTAACTAAATACGCTCCTTCATTAAATGTTTTGACCAATCTTTGGAAAATATAAATAGTTTGTTATATGTTTCTGAAGGGTAAGAAAAAGTTTGGAGAAATTCAGTTTGACAAATTCGATCTCAAGTTTTCAAGATTCACATCAAGTTTTGGATATTCAAGTGAAAGTGGAATAGGATTGCAATTGTATTCTTTTCAGTTGAACTTTGATCAGGTGTAATCCTTTCTCAATCTTTTGTATTTCTGTTGTTGTATTGCCAAGGAGTGTTGTGTGTTCTTGAGGTGTTCAAGATCAATACTCTTTGTGTGGTTTGCCAAAGGTAGTGTGTTTCTTGAGGGGTTCAAGGTCAATACTTTGGTGTGTGGTGTTTTTTAATCTGGTTTGATTGCTTAGTGGATTACCCAGTGGTTTCTAGGAACTGGATGTAGCTCTTGTTGTAAGAGTGAACCAGTATAAACTGCTTGTGTGCATTTCTCTTTCTCTGAACTACTTTAAATTCTGTTTTTTAAGTTGTTTAAGTTTTAACTAGTATAAACAACCGATTGATTTGAAGAAACAACCGATTGATTCGAAGAAACAACCGATTGTTTTTCTGTGTTTTACTTTAAAACAGTTTGTGTTCTTGGCTAACTTGATTCCTCTTTTGGATTTCTTCACAGAGTTTCATTAAACCTTCAAAAGTTTTCGAAAATCTCTTATAAACAATTCAACCCCCCCCTCTTGTTTAAGGCCATATATTCTAACACATGAGTTGGTACCTTGGCGGTTATTTTGTTAAGATTTGATGCACTTCCTTGAGGGAAGGATTTTGTTCAGTTGCGGCGCTAAGAGAATGTGCCTTAAACATAATATCTTCCTAATGCATAGGCTTTCAGTTGAGATAAGACTCTCGTGATGGAAAGTTATTACAAGAGGTAGGCTATAAAAAGGACTTGAGATCCCAGGTAAAGTTATGTTGTTTCTAAGACTGAAACTAGTTACTTCTTATTTCTATAAGCCTTCTACTGACTTGATCATTTGAGTGCAATCAACAGGTAGAGCCCCCTTTGTCTCAACGGAGTCGCGCTCCAGCATTCCAAAGGGAAGAACAGATTCCACCAGAGATAGACGGAGCCTGAGCTTGGGATTAGAATCAACCGGCGACTAGGTCAACCGACGAGAACAAAATCAAACATGGATATGTGAGTGTTGTGGTCAACATAGGCTTCATGATTTCTTTCTCCATAGATTAGCCTTAACTTCTTATGAGGTTTTGGCCTTGTAGCCTGATTGATTCTGAAGTTCAGACTTTTTTATCTAAACAAACAGAAACTCTATATCTAAACCTCTTTATGGATCTCATTAGATCCTCTATACTTCTTAATATCTCTTTGTGCCTTTATATGCCTCTAAATGCTTTGAAATTTACCCCAAGGTTCTTATTTATAGATTTTTTTTTAAATGGGATTCTCAGGGATTCAAGGGGATTTAACATTCGCTCAATGCAAGTCAATCTGCTCAGTGGATTGACTTTCTTCATCCTTAAGCAATCTTTGGGCTTCAAGCTCAATTCCAGGGCTTCTTGAGATTTCCAAAGTCAGGGATTCACTCCAAATCTAGCCCAACATTAACATTTCTTAGCCATAAAGCAAAATTTGCTTGGCTTAGGCTTCAAGTGAAATTCGTTTCTTCCCAAACTTGGTGCAGGTTGGCTTGAGTCCTTTCTGAGAAAAATTAGGCTTTCTTCATGATTAAAGATGTTGATTCCCTAAACCCTTTGAAATTCACTCAGCCTTTTGATCTATGGATTTCTTTGGTAGTTATGGCCTCAATCCGCTCAGCGCATGCAGATGCACTCAACATTTTGAGTGTTTTCCGTGGAGCTTACTCTTTGGACTTAATCCATTGAGCCATTTTTCATGCTTTAGGCAGATTGGCCCTTTTGCTGAATCTTTGTTTGCTTTTTTTTTTTGTACTTTTCTGCAATAATTTATGCAATTTGCTTCTTTTCCTCTTTGTCTTCATGTGCAGTTGGAGTTGGAGATTTCTTGGAATGTTTTCACTAGTTTTTACACATATTTTACTTAAATTACATGCCTATTGAACTATAAAAATTACTACAATTTAGCGCTTATTATAGCCTAAGTTGACCTACAACATTCAAAGGATCCATGTTTGTTATTTTTTTAGCTTCTAATACTTGAGCATTTACTATAAGATTTCATTATGAGTTGCTAAACTTACCTCCTTTTGCAACGCCGTCGCTGCATACATTAGACAGATCCCTCCACCACCAAGACTGGTACTTCTTAGGTATCTGACATCAACTTGATTCAACACCATATTTAGAAAATAAAATATCCTTCCACTTTCCTCGTTCTTCACTCACCAGATGCCATTTCCATTTGGCTAGAAGAGCTCTATTGAACTTTCTAATGTTTTTAATCCCCAACCCACCTTCCTCCAAAGGTTTGCATACATTGTCCCAACTGACCCAAGATCGGCTCTATGATTCTTACCCAAACCCCATAGAAACCTCCTTTGAAGACTTATGATTCTATTGTAAACCGACTCCAGCATTTTATTAAAAGAGAGATAAAAGATGGGTAAGGCTGTGAGCACTGAATTGATTAAGCAAATTCTTCCTGTCAATGATAAGAATCTCCCCTTCCACGCACTAAGCCTCGCACTAATCTTGTTCACGATTGGCTCTCAGAACTCCTTTTTCTCGGATTACCACCATCTTCAAGCCCCAAATATTTGAAAGGGGTCCTCATTAGAGTACAATTAAGACATCTTGCGTAGCCTTCAAGGTTACTCCTGACCACATTTATACCTGCCATCATAGATTTATGAAAATTAATTTTCAACTTGGAAGCCAACTCATAACACCTAAGGATTGCTTTCAGAGTGAACACATTAGAGAAAGAGTCTTCACACATGAAAATAGTATCACAACAAACTAAAGCACACATGTTTCAACCTTGTTCCTCCCCACCTTCACCCTTGTAAGCATGTTGGACTTGATAGCTTGTCTTACTAACCCAAATAAACCTTCAGCTATGACTAGGAAAAGGAATGGAACTAACGTGTCTCCCTGCCTCAACCCTTTCAAAGGGTAAAACTCTTCAGTAGGGCTTCCGTTGACCAGCATAGACACAGAGGAAGACTCCACACAACCTTTGGTTCACTTAATATATATAATGTGAAAACCTAGCCTCTGAAGCATATCATATAAAAAGACCCACCTTACTAAATCATAAGCTTTTTCGATGTCCACTTTCAAACATAACCCGCTCCTCCCATACCTCCAGAGTTCCTTGTGTTAATCAAGAGTGATCAAGTGCTTTGTAAAATCCAAATCCAAAGTGTTTGATGCAAGGCTGGTGTTGCTGTTGTGTTTTGGGAGGGATCTGGGTAGAATAGAATGTGATCCACTCCTTTGTTGAATCTAAAACTGATGTGATTTAAAACCTTTTAGAAAATAAAGT
>Ga0123341_1002637_pt1 | contig 14902 bp, 2 predicted proteins | sample Turbeapinknodule_FD_89959 | JGI IMG/M metagenome (GOLD analysis project Ga0123341, IMG submission 89959) | Root nodule microbial communities of legume samples collected from Mexico - Turtle bean Mexico pink nodule | ecosystem: Host-associated > Plants > Roots > Nodule | place: Mexico: Nepantla... | reverse complement strand
GGGGGGCATTTGGGTAGGCATTGTAAGTGAAATTTGGAACCACAGGAATAGGGTTGTGTTTGAGAATGGGCGGGTTGATTTAGTGGAGGTGTTTACTGTGGTACAAAGGAAGACTTGGTCTTGTGTCACAGTAAAAGAAAAATTGGTTGTTTTCTCCTACTCAGATTGGTGTATGGAACCTCTTTGCTGTATGAGGTATTTGAAAGATTGATCTTTTGGTTATACTAATCTGTTTTTTTTGCCTTGACCTTGGATGTAGTGGTGTGTTTTTATGCAGGTCTCATCGGGTACTTCTATCTGGCAAGGTTGGATTGAGGGATGGAAGGGTCAGGTTGATGATTTTGTTTATGGAATGTGGTAAAGGAAGTGCCTTTGATGTATTATGTTCGGTATGGTGGTGGAATCTTGTATGGCGGTAGAAATCTGGGAGTTTGTTATGTGGTGTTTTGGTCTCTGACATGCCCAACTTTTGGGAAGTTGTTGTGTGCTTTTTTGCAGGTTATGTCTGGGTTGTGTATTCTCCTCATATGATCAGTCTGTTGATGTTGGTTTTTGGTTTTTGATGCACTTCTGCCTGTTGCAAAGTTTTTTTGTTAGGTGTTGGATAGTGTGTCCCCTTTGGTGAACTATTTTCTGCTTACAATTCCTTCTTGTATGTTTGGGTATGTCTGGATTGGTTCTTGGTTACAGTACTTCTATCTGCTAGCAACGATATTTTAGGTGATGAGTGTACATCCTATTTTGAGGGTATGGTCTCTTTGGTGGGTTGTTGTAACAGTATTTGCTGGGTCTTAATATCTTGTAATGGTGTATTATATAGGCTTGTAGTGTAATGTTTCGTTGGGTCCTTAGTCGGTAGGGCGCTAGAAAACCTGGTTTGGTTGTTATGTATAAGAGTTGGAACACCCCTGAAGTGTCTCATTTTATTTTATTTATTCTTTGCTGATAAAAAAAAGGTTATAACACTTGAAAGACTGCATAAGATTAATTTAGGAGTGGGCTTAAAGAGGTAATCACACATACATATAGGATAAGTTTTTTAGTTTTTATATTTGTCACTTTGTATAGTTTCTTTTTAGGCAATTTTTTTCTTCACCTTATAAACTAACTTAGATCCGATCCTTTTTATTTCCAAAATTATTTTTTATTTTAGATTTTAAAATCCAAAATTTAAAAACTATATTCTAAAACAATAATTCTGAAATAATTTTTTATGTTTCGAAAATAAATTCTGAATAGAATTCAAAAATCAAAATCTCATTTTTAAAAAAAACTTAAAAAAAAAATATATATACAAAATTTAGAAATATGTTCCAATTTAAGAAAATATTTTTTGAAATTGAGAAAATTATTTTAAAAATCCAAATTCAGAAATTTATTTTAGAAAAGAGGTTCTAAAAGTATTTTTTATTTCAATCTTTCTTTTTATTTAAGGGTAAGTTATTTTATATAATGCATGTTCAAATTTGACCAGGTAAGAAGTAATTGCCTTCTTTTTATATTTGTTAGTAATTAGGTTTTTTAAGCAGATTTATTGAGAATTATAATATAGTGACTTTCTACGGTGTATATGTGGTTTTAATGGGTTTCAAGAACTCGTGCACAACACAAGATTTTATTCAAATATAAATTTATTGTACACACATTTGCTTTAAAACGAATTGACTTAAAATTGAATCGAAATATTAAAGTCATCTATTCATATTTCAAGCATCCAAAGAAGTTTTTCATTATTTTTTTTATTTAAAAAATCTTTTTTTTTAAATAATCTAATCGGCGTAGTCTTAAATCCAACCCTTAGTTCAATACAATTTATATTGAAGTTAGGAACTTGATAGATATTTTAATAATTTTTTTTGAAAAATGACTAGAAACCAACAATCCTTCAATCAAGGTGGATCAAATAATCATTGTTTTATTCTCACTTGATTAAATTACAGGTTTTAAAAATTAAGAATAAGTATAGTTTATATATATTATTTTTATTAACATTGAGTTTTGTTATATTTCTTTCATAGTTTTATTGTATTTTTTTTAATAATATTTTTTCGTATTATAATAAATAATTTTTATTATTTAAGATATCAACATAACTGAAATGTTAAGTTACATAATAATGCTGTGATAAAAGCTTTATAATAAAAATAAAAATATTTCAAACTGTTACTATTAGTTTTTTTTTCCCAATAAAACATTGTAGATATTATTTTTCATGCGATACAACAAAAATCATAGGTATGGTTGTCTTTACAGGAATGCTTCTTTTTGTACCTCAATCACTTCTTCGACCATTCCATTCTAAATTTGATTTTATTATTATACCATTAAGTAAATAATATTAAAATATCAAAATTTAAACCTATTTTTTTACTTTACCTACTTTCTTGTGCAATTTTCACTTTCTGAACCCTTGTGTCTCTCATTTTCAACCGTCACACACCTCCAAGCATTCACCACCAGAGACCTTTTCATTTCGATGCAGCTTCATTGGCAAAACACTCCTCTTCATTCTTCAGTTCAGATTTTGTTATTATAAAAGTTAGTAGTTTAATTTTAACTGTGTTTGTCGGAATGTTTTTGGAACATATTTGAACCGATTATGTAAGTGCCTAGATTTGTTTTTTTAATAAAGTTTTGAATTAATTACGTAATTCAGTAATTTTCTTTTTTAATTAGGTTTAAATTATGTAATTTTGAAGTTTTCTTTTTAAATTAGATTTTGGATTATATAATTTAAAAATTATTATTTTTAATTAAGTTTTAGAGATTATTTAATCTAAAAGTTAATTTTTTTATACATAATTAGGTTATGGAATAAGTAATTCCTAAGTTATTATATATTTGTTCAAATTACATAATCTGAAATATGTTTATTTAAATTTTAAAGTTGTGGATTATGAAATTTGAAAGTTATTTTTTATACACTTCCAGATTACATAATTTATAAGTTATTTTATATTTGATATGAATTACGTAATCTGAAATATGTTTATTTTGGATTTCAAGGTTGCAAATTATGTAATCTGAAACAATTGATGTTTGTAAATAATATACCGAATTACGTAATATGAAAACACTTTATTTTATATTGTGGATTATGTAGTCCGATAAGTAATGCTTGCATCGAGTTCAATGTTTCTGATTATGTTATCCCTTATCTTATTTGTAAATAGTTGAAATTGGCATGGTGTTATGGACATATATGACTAAAACAAGAGATGTTGAATCTTAGGGTCATGGGCCAGCGACATTAGTCCGTAGAAGATACCAGAGTGGTGTTGAGGAAATGATTGATGTTGATGATCATATTGATGATGAGCTACAACAAGGATTGCTTTCCATTTGTTGTGTTAGATCTAATAATGATAATAACAAAACCAAGTCCATAACCAACCCTACAGACCCATTCAAGTAAGTCTTCTTGCAAAGGAAATACCTACAAAGCTATTCTAACAATATTACAAAATCACTTCTTCAAATTTTAATGCACTAAAAATAAATCAAATGAAATGTTATTCACCTCATTTGTTGTAAACTAGGTATCATAGTCCCCTTCAACCAATTCATGTACAAAATTCATCAAGTCTTCCATACTACACAACATTTCTACTTCATCGGATTTTTTTGTAAACAATCAAACCTTCACGTCCATACTTTCACCTTCATTAATAAAACACAAATTTCCATTTTATTATAATGTTCATTCAAATTTACACAATTATGCAAATTAAAAACAACATTTAATTTCCCTTCTGGATTGGGTAATCCGTAACTCATTTATAACTCAAAAATAACTTCTAGATTGGGTAATCCATAAGTCATTTATAACTAAAAAATAGCTTCCAGATTGAGTAATCCATAACTTATTTGATAACTAAAAAATACCTTCCGGATTGGGTAATACATAAATCATGTTTTAACTTATAAAATGACTTTTGTATTAGGTAATCCATAAGTCATTTTATAACTTAAAATATTACTATTGGATTACACATTCCGGAAACATGATTTTTGGTTCATTTTCGGATCTGGTATATGTACGGATTTCGTAATCCAGAAGTTTTAAACTTAGTGCTTGTGTTCCAAATTATGTAACACAAAACTTAGTTCTAGATCCGAATTAACTTTTCAGATTATCTAATACGAAACACAATAGTGTCTTTCAAATTGAATAATTTGGAATGCTCTTCCGAATCCAGAATTAAGTTTCATGTTACATAATCCAAAACATGATTATTTAACATTGAAACTTACGAATTATATAGTATGTTGATCTAACGGATTATCCAATCTAAAACATAAAAGATTAAGGGCATGCGTTCAAGAGAGCCAAAAAAATCAATCGAGAATGACACCACCACGAACGAATCGCTGCCAACCACCGTCAACACCACAACCACAACCACCACCACAACAACAACCACCGCCACCACCATCATAACAACCATCGCAACCACCACCACTTTCAACCCACACACCTTCTTCACTCAGCAAAAAATGATAAAACATTGCCTTTTTACTGAAGGGTAATTTAAGAATTATAAATTTTATGGGGGGTGGCTGAAGAAGTGATAGATGTGCATGAAGAAGCAGTCCTTTACCAGATCCTCTATATATCCACTAAGCTTGGGCTTTGGTGTCTTTGTATAGCTAGCATAAATTAATTTAAGGTTGTTTCTTCTTGAACCTCCACACATTCTTGTTGCTCCACCATACCAAATGTGAAAGTATCCATTTGTTCTTAAGTAAAAAAATTAATTAACCTTTATAATCTCCCACACCTTTTTAACATTCTTTCTTCTTCCATTTTATCTCACCCCAACACCCTAAGGACCTCCACTCTTTTCTTACATTAGTTTGTCACTGATTTGAGTGTCCTTCATTTTTTTTCATTTTTTTAAAACATTATGAATTACATAATTCAGAAGATATGTTTTAGATTTGGAAGTGTTCTCCGGATTTATAGAATCCAAACGCAATTTAAAAACAAATATTCAGGATTATATAATCTGGAAGCTAATCTCAGATCCAGAAATAACTTTCGGATTATGTAATCCGAAATATATTTTTGAAAAAAATGGTATTCCGAATTACATAATATGGAAGTCTTTTTTATTTATTTGAGATTAGCTTATCAATTATGTAATCTGGATATATTTCGGATTACATAATTCAGAAGCTAATCTCATATCTAGACAAGACTTTCGGATCATGTAACCCGAAAGCTAATCCTGAATTTGGAAAAGGCTTCTGGATTACATAATTTGGAAGCTAATCCCTGATTTGAAAAAATACTTATAGATTATGTAATCCGGAATATAAACTACACCACACCATAAATTTCATATATTTTAACTTTTTTACATAAGAGTTTTTTGGAATACAAAAACTTATGGGGGTGACACAAGAATATATGGAGGTGTAGGAAGAAGCGACCTTAATTTAATTAAAGAAGCTCAATCTTAACTTTATAAATACCTATGACTTGTTCGAAATCTACTAGAGACAACTCTCCAATTTATAATATTATGGTCTTTCATATATTTCTTCATGAAAACAGGAAAAATAATTTGATTACTATTTGAATTTAGCAAACACATGAGGAAATCAAATTCTCTTCTTTTTCATAAATCTTTTGTAAAATATTTTTCAATAATTTTTATAGAAAAAAGTTTATGTGATAGGAATATCTTTTGTTTCCATTTATTGACAAGCACATCTTAATAGAGTTCAATGAAGTGTTAGAAAACATGGAAGTGTTTAGAACCACATGTCAGGAGTTGAATATCATTTTATGCTTTATAAAAGTAAATTATAATTCATGAGAAGTTGAGTTCATAGTTCCAATCATAAAATAACATATATAAGTCAAGAACTAGTAGAATAACAACAACTTAAGAATACAAAAGAATCTACATAATTAAATTAAAAATACAATTAGGCATGAGATATAACAAAATAAACCAAACTATAACATTCATGAAAGAAGCAACACACTCATGCACATACACACATACATAATTTTTTTAAAATAAAATAAGAGAAAATTTAAATTTTGAAATCGAAACACTATTGATATGAATCCAAATAGAAATGACAATAAAATTGAGAATTTAGGGTTACGGAACGGAATAAATTCAAAACAGTAACAATAGAAACCTGGATAAAGGAAGGTGCCACAAACAAAGTTTGATAAGCCTAAGGATGATCGTCACAAGAATTGGTGGATTCTTGATAAGATCGCAAGATGCAGAGAAAAATCCTAGCAGAGAAACACTCTCTAAAATTGTTAAAATATTTGTCCCCCTATTCTGAGTTCCAACAGTGTATAAATTACAAATTTAGCTAGAGGTCTTTTCTTGTTTGTAAAACAATAAGACGATACTACAATCCTTATATTTCAAGAATGATCATTTGTCCCAATGGTTAGTTTGATACTCTGTACTTGGTCCTGAGTTCAAATCTTAACTCCAAATAAAATAATAATATTATTTTATTTTAATATTCCAATCTTGTTGTGCGTGTAATCAGCTTGTACATGTTTTTCCAGCTCTTATTTTTTATTTCCTTACTCAAATAAAATTACTCTTATACAGATGATGAAAAGAAGTACATTTTACTCAAATAAACTTTACTTGGATAGACAATAAGTATACTTTGTCTCACATACACAAGCCTTAAGCACTTCAAAGTAAATGTCAAACTTTAGTAAACTCTTATTTTATGTTTGTAGGAATTACAAGCTTCTTCAGTCCTTCAAGAAGATCTCATAGTGTCCTATCAATATCAAAGATTTATTAAAGAACATGTTGAAAGTTGATTCATACAAATAACTTCTCCGAAGAAGGCAAGATGTTAGCATTGCAAAGTCAACTAACTGTGTTAGAATTTGTGTTTTTCTCAAAGGTGGAAAGGAGCCACCTACCCAAGCTTGTAAAGCTCTGTCATGCTCTAGAGGTATTTGCAAAGAAGCCACACATTCAATACTAAGTTAAGAGCACTTAAAGCATCTTAAAGCCTTAAAGCATGCTCAAATGCAAGAAGAAGTAGTAAAAAAAAAAAAAACCCTCACAACAACTACAAAAGATGTGCAACGACTCTTTTCTTCCAAGCTATATATATCAAAGATCTCGTTGAAGAAAAAAGGGGACAACAACGAAACTCTTAATTCAAGAACGTGCACAAAATCTTAAGCTAACTAAGCCTTGTAGTTGTGAGAAAGAATATTGTTGTGTTCATTAAAAAACTAGTAGAATGCATAAACCTTGTATACATCGTAAGAAAACCTTATTGATATTTTAGATCACTTCTTAAACAAACCTTGTCTTAGCTAGGAGTGGTTGTGTGTTAAAGAATACTTGGTGGGTTAGTCAGAAGTGGTTACGTTCCAAAACAATACTCAGGTTGTTAGCCAAGAGTGACTAAGTGTTTAATGAAAACTTGATGGGTTATCCAGGAGTGGATATGTTGTGAAACAATACTCAACATGTTAGCTAAAAGTGACTATATTTTGAAACAATACTCAAAGGGTTAGCCAAAAGTGACTATGTTACAAAACAATACTCAACGAGTTAGCCTGAAGTGGCTACGATTCAAAAGAATATTCATGTTGTATCTTGCAGTGTTAGTTTGCATAGTGAAACTCAATCAATTGATTGAAATTTAGACATAGTCTACGTTATCAAGTGAACCAGTATAAAAACCTGAGAATGTATTCTTCTTTCGTTATCTTGTTAAAATTTCCTATCATTACATTTGTGTTAACTTAAGAAAGAGATTTTCAAAACTAAATTTTTGAAGGACTTTGAAATATCGTCTGTCAAGTTATAAACTATCATCTGTCCGTGTATCATCAAATAATAATTCTAAAAATATTTGAAAATTTTTAAAACATAATTCAATTCTCCCTTCTTATATATTTTGGAGTGAGTTGCATAGGAACATTAAGTCAATGGAAAGTTAGTTATGCATTTTCTAAGATTCAATCATGCATTATCACTATATGTTTAAATTTTGAAATTAATAATTAAGGAAAGATAAATCAATTTCACACATCACTTGCAGATTAACACACTTTTGAAGACTAATTTATCCCTTTTAATAATCTTATTTTTACCATTTTTTTATGATAGCCATTTTCAACTAAAATTTGAAAAGTTAATATAACCAAAGGGAAATGTCTTGGATGATTACCTGAAACCCCATTTGGACAGCATGTCATTGCTTGCAGTAATCAAAGATCAAGGGAAAAAAGAGAAACTTCGATGCACCCTTGTATCCATTATCCTTCTAATATTAATATAAACAGGGAATAAGTCAAACATTTTGGCCATTTTCCCATTTGGTGTTGGTCTTGGAGGAGAAATTGGAGCTTCTTTGGAAAGACAATGTTGATTATGATTTAAAATATTGATTTTTGTGTTGTTAAGGAAACATTAGATAATTCATAGTGTTTATTCAGTGGTCACTTAGCAAGATTTAAAATTATAGCACATATGGTAATGAAGTCTTTGTTATAACACATGCTAGTTGATTTATTGTTTGTTCCGCCTGGGAAATTTCCGTCAATGATGGTTGTAATGTGAGATCATTTTTATAGTTTGTGACGCCTTTAGAACCTTTGGCATCTTTTTAGGACTTTCTAAAACTCTTGTACTATTCTTAATTCATCCTTCCTTTTTATTTGTTGAATTTCTCTACATTTATCTTATTTCACCTCTTTAAAATTCAAAATATTACTTTTTGTCTTTTATAAAATGTGATAAAAATATATATGGTAAGAAAACATAATATTAGAACCGTGAAATCTTATCAGAATTTTCAAAAGTGATTCAATATACATCTTTTAATTTGAAGGTGAAAATTATTTTCTAACCAACATGGAGAAATAATTGGAAAATTCGTTTTATAGTATTTACATGCTTTAACTGCAGGTTTTATCACTTTGACACCTTCAATTTTTATTTATGTAAACCTGTAATAATATCCCATTCTTAATTTATTGGTGAGCTATCTTTATTAATGAAGTTCTAAAATCATTATACATTTAGAAATTTGTAATTTGAAAAAAATAAAAAATAAAATTTAAATAGATAAATAAAATTATTTTTTCATAATGTTAAAATAAATTGTAGTACTATTATAATGAATTATCACAAGTGTTAAAAGTTGTAACATACATGTTCTCGCTGGTTCACATAGTCGTCAGTTGACTCTGGAACAGGTTGTGACTCTGTCTGTCTCTGCTGGAATTTGCTTTTTCCATGTGATGTTGAAACACGACTCCGTTTGAAACAGAGGAGGCCCTACCTACTAATTGCACTCCGACAATCAAGTTAGTACTGGGCTAAGAAGTAATGAGTAAGTAAACAAAGTAGTTTCAGTCTTAGAAACAATGTACCTTTACCAGGGATCTCAAGTCCCTTTTATAGATTACTTTTAGGTTACCTCTTGTAACAACCTTCTCCCACGAGAACCTTATCTCCAAGCATGTTTGATTAGTGCTGCAACTGCACAAAATCTTATCTCCTTGGAGTGCATAAAACCTTAACAAATTAATCACTAGGGTACCAACTCATGTACCAACATCATGGGTCCAATCTGTCCCATGGAGGCATACAAGCCTCCACGTACCATGCATGCAACCTATTCTCCTCAACCCTAGCACTCTTAGGCTTAGGCTCTATAGAGAATGTTTTACTTGTGTTAGACACCACATGTACTAAATGTACCCCTATGTTCACAAATACTCTTCATTAGTAGCCTTATGCTCACATATAAAAGATTACTTCAACTATGCCATACTGACCAAACGTGGCCCATTTTACTGGCCCAACAGCCGAGCTGACCTGCCTATACCATGCACCAAGATCCGACCCTCTAGCACTAAGTCCCGAGCACTCTGTCCAGTACACAGGCCATCCAATCTCGAGCTGAGCTTGCTTTAGCGAAGAGACTATTGAGTGCTCTGGTGGCTAACACGGCAGTTTCTTAGGAGGTAGGTGATAACCCAGTAAACCTCAACTAGCTTAGGCCAATGTATGCCTTAATTAACTGATGGTAATATAACTGACAACCTTATCAACGTAATGCATTGATTAAGCATGGTAAATCATAGTGCTCTCGGCAGAGCTATTATGGACAATTTGTACCTTCTGGCCATAAAGAACGTTTCACTTGCTCGAGCACTAAATAGCTACGTGAGCAGGGAATTAATTTGGTCATGGAGGACTTTGTGCACTTGGAAAGTTTAACCGCTTTCCTCACATATCCTTCCCCGAGATCAGGGGTGATCTGAGCATCTGACTCGAGGCTAATCTCTACACCAAGTCTGCCCTTAAATGGCATTTGGCAACTTAGAGTATCTGACTTGAGTGTTGGCTTACACACTAAGTCTACTCTTAACACCTTTGTGGTGCAACTCTACCCCCCACAGGGTTATCTTGATTCTTTTCCACAAAGTGCCCGAGCTCAGATGGTTTCACCAACACCGAGGTGGGTTGCTCTCTATATCTTTAGTTGCACGCCTCTTAGTTACCGTTAATTGCAGTTTAGTACCTCCTGGACTCAGAATCTTATTGAGACATGTTATCTTTACTAGCTTAAGCAAAACAATCTTAGTCATGGCTAGCTACAATTCTGGGCACCCGAGCTCAGAGTCTTACTGAGCCTAGGTCGTTCCATCTGAATCACCATATACCTCGACACTCCTATGCTTGGAATCTTACCAGGGAAATGTCGTCTTTCTTGGGATAAGCCACATATACACTTCTTTCATATCTTTTTCCTTTAGGACATCTGACCTGGGTGTCAATTCACACGTCATGTCTATCATATTAATGTCTTTTGCTTGGAGTTTCTGACTTGGGTGCTAGCTTACAATGCCAAGTCTCCTTTTCAACATCTAGGTAGGTTGACTTACCTGCCCTCGGATAAACAATCTTAAATTTACTTGGAGTTATGGCAAATAGAACTTCAGAACACCTGAACTCAGAATCTTACTGAAACAAAGGTCGTCTTGCCTTATAGCACAAACTCAAGGCACCTGAACTCATAATCTTTTACCAAGTCAGGTCGTCTTCCCCGACTTAAGCAAACGATGGCGAGTTGCGATTCACGGTACCCGAGTTCTTTGAGCAAGAGGTATTCACACCTGAATCACTATGAACCTTTCTGCTCCCTAAATGGAGATTTCACTGTGCCAATACAATGGTGAGCGGCGATCAGGGTTACCTGAGCTCTTTGAGCAAGAGGTATTCACGCCTGAATCACTATGAACCTTTCTGCTCCCTAAAGGGAGATTTCACTGTGGTTCGCTATGAACCTTACTGCTCCCCAAAGAGAGATTTCGTTGTGGTTCGCTATGAACCTTTTTGCTCCCTAAAGAGAGATTTCACTGTGGTTCGCTATGAACCTTACTGCTCCCTAAAGGAGGATATTACTTTTCCCAGCTCGAGCCAAACGTTGGCGAGTTATGATTTAGGGGTACCGGAGCTCAGAGTCTTACTGAGCGAAAGGTCCTCTCGCCTGAATCGCTACGGATCATAATGCTCTCACTCTTGGAATCTTACCAAGGGGAGATTTTACTTTCCCAGCTTGAGCCAAACGTTGGCGAGCTATGATTCAGGGGTACCCAAGCTCAGAGTCTTACTGAGCGAAAGGTCCACTCGCCTGAATCGCTACGGATCTTAATGCTCCCACTCTTGGAATCTTACCAAGGGGAGATTTTACTTTCCCAACTCGAGCCAAACGTTGGCGAGCTATGATTCAGGGGTACCCGAGCTCAGAGTCTTACTGAGAGGAAGGTCCTCTCGCCTGAATCGCTACGGATCATAATGCTCTCACTCTTGGAATCTTACCAAGGGGAGATTTTACTTTCCCAGCTCGAGCCAAACGTTGGCGAGCTATGATTCAGGGGTACCCAAGCTCAGAGTCTTACTGAGCGAAAGGTCCGCTCGCCTGAATCGCTACGGATCTTAATGCTCCCACTCTTGGAATCTTACCAAGGGGAGATTTTACTGTTATCACGATATACTGTAAGCATGTTTTTCAAATAACCATTTATTGGGCGACCTTATTAAAAAACCTGAAATAGAACTTGAGGTTTGCCACGTTCCCTGCCCGAGGAATGGCTCTATCGTCTTGAATTTCCAACCGATAGGTTTCGTCGCCCAACACTTCTATGAACCTGTATGGTATAAAAGTTTGGTGTTATACCGCCCTTTACCGTCGAGCTACAGTAGGACATAATCATTTGTGATTCTCGACACATGAGTTCTAGAAAATTTTTCAGAGTTGATCTTTATTGCATATTGTAGATCGTGAACTAGTACACCAGGTAAGTTCCTAGAAAAGAGAGGTGGGTCACCAATGGACGCGCTTAAATACCAAGTTTTTTCTCGCCAGAACTTTCCTAGACATGTACTCTTACACTACTACGCTCTATATCCAGTAACAAGAATAACTTCTCTCCTGCGAGAGATCATGATCATGATAACAATATCACAACAGATTTAAATGATAATTAATCATTCACGTCATCTTCAGATAACATGATAAGAGATTTACACATATCAGTTATTTCCATAATAATATGATAACATATTTAATAATAATTATATATTTCATCTTCAGACTAATATCACAACAGACTCAAAATACAATAATCATTTATCACAATAGATAAAATATCTCTTTACCTTTTATCCTTAGAATAATATCACAACAGACTTAACAGATAATAATCATTTATCTTTGGAATAACATTACAACAAATAAAATATCCCTTTATCTTTTATCTCCAAAATAATATCACAACAGATAAAACATCTCTTTATCTTTTATCTCAGAATAATATCACAACAAACAAAATATTCTTTTATATTTTATCTTCAGAATTATATCACAACAGATAAAATATAATATCAAAATAGATACAATATTCCTTCATCTTTTATCTTCATAATAATATCACAACAAATATAATATTACAACAGATAAAATATCTCTTTTATCTCCAAAATAATATTATAACAGATAAAATGTTTCTTTATCTTTTATCTTCAGAATAATATCACAACAGATAAAATATCTTTTTACCTTTTATCTCCATAATAATACAACAACAGATGAAATATCTCTTTATCTTTTATCTCCATAATAATATAACAACAGATAAAATATTTCTTTACCTTTTATCTCTAGAATAATATCACAACAGATAAAATATCTCTTTATCTTTTATCTCCATAATAATACAACAACAGATGAAATATCTTTTTATCTTTTATCTCCAAAATAATATCACAACAAATAAAATATCTCTTTACCTTTTATCTTCAGAATAATATTACAACAAATAAAATATTTCTTTATCTTTTATCCTTAGAATAACATCACAACAAACTTAACAGATAATAATCATTTATCTTTGGAATAAGATTACAACAGATAAAATATCTCTTTATCTTTTATCTCCAGAATAATATCACAACAAACAAAATATTCCTTTATATTTTATCTTCAAAATTATATCACAACAGATAAAATATAATATCATAACAGATAGAATATTCCTTCATCTTTTATCTTCATAATAATATCACAAGAAATATAATATCACAACAGATGAATATCTCTTTATCTTTTATCTCTAGAATAATATCACAATAGATAAAATATCTTTTTACCTTTTATCTCCAGAATAATACAACAACAAATGAAATATCTATTTATATTTTATCTCCAGAATAATATCACAACAAATAAAATATCTCTTTACCTTTTATCTCCATAATAATATCACAACATATAAAATATCACTTTATCTTTGTTACCTTTTTTGGGCTAACCAACACATGAGCCGAGCTCACGACTCACCTCTTGTGACCAAACACCGAGACGACCTCCCTCATGTTAGAATATATGGCCTTAAACAAGAGGGGGGTGAATTGTTTATAAAAGATTTTCGAAAACTTTGAAGGTATAATGAAAGCCAATGAAGAATCACAGAGAAAGAAACTAAGGAAAGCAATGCACAAAACTGTTTTAGTTGATTTCCAGAAAATCAACCTGTTGTTTTTGCGATTCAACCGGTTTTTTTATCAGCAGTTAATAAAAACAACATAAAACAGATATATGTGAGATCAGGGAAAGAGAGAATCACACAAACATATTTATACTGGTTCACTCTTACACCAAAAGCTACATCCAGTCCCTAGAAACCACTAGGTAATCCACTATGCAATCAAAACCAGATTACAAACACCACACATCAAAGTAGTAACCTTGAACCCCTCAAGAAACACACTACATTTGACAAACCACACCAAGAGTATTGATCTTGAACACCTCAAGAACACACAACACTCCTTGGCAATACAAAAACAGAAATACAGTAATCAAGGAAGAAGGGAATAGAATACACCTGGGTATTACAAAGGTAAAAGTTCAGAATTACAATCCAATCTTATTCCACACACTTAAGAATGATCCAAAGCTCTTTCAAAATTGTTTTGATAAACTCTTTCTCTTACACAAAGATTAGGAGTGTAAAACCACCTTTATATAGACCAACCAAGTGGTAAAAAAACATTTAATAAAGGAGCCAAGGTAGTTAGTATCATTTAAAGCATATTAAAACCATTTAACAGAATTCTGTTAAGGTTTTCAGAAAAACAATCGGCAGTTGAATTGACTTGACAACAACGTCAAGCTTTTCAAAAACTACTAAGGTAAAACAACCTGTTGTTTCGAAATTTCAACAACTTTTTATAAAACCCATCTTTTCAAAAGGTTAAAGATTCAAATGAACTTGGATCATCTTAAGGAGTGAATTAACAAGTTTCAAACAACTAGACAACACACACACACCCAACAACAAGGTCTTCAAGCTTTCCTCTTG
>Ga0123341_1002635_pt1 | contig 14903 bp, 16 predicted proteins | sample Turbeapinknodule_FD_89959 | JGI IMG/M metagenome (GOLD analysis project Ga0123341, IMG submission 89959) | Root nodule microbial communities of legume samples collected from Mexico - Turtle bean Mexico pink nodule | ecosystem: Host-associated > Plants > Roots > Nodule | place: Mexico: Nepantla... | reverse complement strand
CAGTCAGTACATTATATTCCACTCTTGTGCAATCAATACAGTTCTGAACATAGATGTTGTCTATATAATAAAAAATTAACATGTAAGAAAATTAAGAAATCAAGACTAATAACAAATAATAGACATAAGATACTTTGATTCATCCAAAATGATACATTTGAAGAACTTGACTTTGGCAAATTCTATAGATATGACTGCATTGTCTACTTCCCCCGTTGACAGAAATGCATTTAACTGATCTACATAAGTCTCAAAAAGGGTGCATTGAATCCTAAAACTATTCTCACAAAACAACTCTATTACACAATCAGTTTAAAAAAAATGGTGGATAGAAGTTAGAAGATTACCCATCACAATCTATGGAGATGACATTCATTTTGGTAACTTTTCCTTCCTTTGTCAACTCCCGCTCTATGTCAACTCCAGTCAGAATTCCAATTATATCTGCGTTAAACACTACTGAAGTTAATAACAGAAAACTTGTATTGAAAAGATACCAAAAACCAGCAGAAAAACCAGCATGTTTGTATTCCCTCAAATGTTATAAGTATAGATATAGATACACCACATTCCGAATGAAGACTAAAAGACTAAGAACCGTGACAGTTGATTTTCTTAACTTTAATTTATTTATTTAATAAGAATACGTAAAATGATGACATAATAGTTAGTCCATTACATATGGATAGTTAGTTCATTTTTTATTTTCGTATTATTAAACTAAAATTTAAATGCTCACTCTTGTATGGTATACGCTTAACAAATATAGGTTATTTTATTTATTACATAAACATTTAACAATACTAAATATTTATTTAAAAAATTAAAATATTTTGATCGGATTCTCAGTTCTAGATAATTACCATTTTAAAAAAAATGTACAAATGGCCTCAGGAGCAAGGCTTTCCTGAATAAATAGGCGAAGTAGTTGAAAACGGCGTCGTAATAATGTAAAGACACATGAAAGTTTGTAGTTTTAGGTTTCATTTTCAGTGAAGAAGAAGAAGAAGGTGGTGGTGGAAGAAGCATCACTTTTGCACATTCTCAAGAAGAAGAAGAATGTGGACGCGGATAATCGCACGAGCAACACGTGCCGTCCCTGGTGCTCGCAACTGCTCAGCAATTCACCAACGCATCTCTAACCCTATCTTTTTCAAAATCCCAAAATCAACTTTCCCCCAAATTCTCAACAACCCTCGATTTTTCGCCACCGATTCCACACTCACCCTCGATGACGAGCTCTCGCCGGAATTTTCAGAAAACGGCAGTGACAGACAGCGCGTAGAAGAAGGAGACACGTACGAGGTTGACGTAGACAAGTTGGAGAGTGTGCTGCGTCTTCTTGAAATCAGTGCTGATGGGTCCTTTGAGTCGTGTTTGGATGACATGGATTTAACCCTGCATCAGCAATTGGTGACAAAAGTAATCGAAAGTCCGCTTGTTTTGGGTGAGAATCTGATAAGGTTTTTCAGATGGGCATGGAGTGAGAGATCATTGGAGGTGACCACCCCAATGGTGGAGTCTCTTGTTTTGGCTATATGTGGAAATGATGTGAGGAAGAAAGAGGCGTACTCGCTGTGGGATTTGGTTAAGGAGATTGGAGAGAAGGAGAGTGGAATCCTCAATGTTAGTATTCTCAACGACTTGATACTTTGCTTCTCGAGGTTGGTGAAAGGGAAGGCTGCATTGGAGGTGTTTGACAAATTTGAGGCCTTTCACTGTGTGCCGGATGCAGACACTTATTACTTCACAATCGACGCGGTTTGTCGGCGGCGTGCTTATGATTGGGCTTGTGGTGTTTGTGAGAAGATGGTTGATGCACAGGCATTGCCTAATAGCGAGAAAGTTGGTGCCATTTTGTCTTGGTTGTGTAAGGGCAAGAAGGCTAAGGAGGCCCATGGAGTGTATGTGGTGGCAATGGAGAAAGGGAAACGGCCACCGATGACTGCGGTTAGCTTTTTGGTTGCCAAGCTCTGTGGGGAAGATGAAACTGTGAAATTGGCTTTGGAGATGTTGGAGGATATCCCTGAGGAGAAGAGGAAGCGTGCGATAAAGCCGTTTATGACGGTTGTTCGGGCATTGTGTAGGATTAAGGAAGTTGATAAAGCCAAGGAGTTATTGGTGAAGATGATTAAGGATGGGCCGCCACCTGGGAATGATGTTTTCAATTTTATTGTCACAGGGTATTCTAGGGCTGGGGAAATTGGGAAAGCTGTGGAGACGATGAAGCTGATGGATAGTAGGGGTTTGAGACCGGATGTGTACACTTATACTGCTCTTGCTAGTGCTTATTCAAATGGTGGGGAGATGGAAGAGGCTAGGAAGATCTTGGCAGAAGCGAAAAAGAAGCATGTTAAGTTGGGCCCCGTGATGTTTCACACCCTGATTCGTGGATATTGCAAGTTGGAACAGTTTGATGAGGCTCTGAAGTTGTTCTCAGAGATGAAAAATTATGGCGTTCAACCCAGTGTGGATGAGTATGAGAAGTTGATACAGTCTCTGTGCTTGAAGGCTTTGGATTGGGAAATGGCGGAAAAGCTACTTGAGGAAATGAAAGAGAATGGTTTGCATCTCAAGGGCATCACGAGGGGTTTGATTAGAGCTGTCAAGGAGATGGAGAAGGAGGTTGTCGAGGTTGAGAGCATTACTGCAGTAGCGGAGACATAGTTCACTGTTTCAGGTTATATGAGTGGCCTGGTAGTTGTAACTTTTTTCTTTATTAGCATACTATTTTGATAGGAAGTTGCAGTCTCAATGCAAAAATAATTGAGAGGAGAAAATTTGAGAAGTGATTGTTGATGTGTTTGATGTTTTTAACCTGCACTTTTTATTTATCGTTTTATAATATTGAATTGAGTTGGCCATGTTTCTTATCCTTCTTTCTTTTGCACAATGTTGTGATCAACATTCTTTTTTATTGCTCTTGATGATATAGGATTACGTTGGATAAGAATCAATTTGCATCCTTCCCTCTTCCGACTCACACTGACACATGAAAATTGTTGCATACTAGTTGAATACATAGACTCATGAGGCTTTGTGGCTTACCATATTTTATGTATTTGGTGGATCAGGATTCCCTTTGATTGCTAACCAGAAAAATGACTATAGTAGTACTTATGTTACTTGTTTCATTGACAGGAAACAACTTTTAGTTGATAAATACCATATGTTGTAGCAACCCGTGTTGTGTAGTGTTACTTCCCTACTACGTTCATTTGATCCTTTCCTAAGTTGTTGCTTAATTGCCTTGGTTTTAGCCCACGAGGAGGTAAACTAAATTCTGTTGAAGAAAAAGAAGGGATAATACAACTTTGGGTAGGCTAAGAAGTATTCAAAAGTAGAAGCAATTATATTTTTTAATTGAAATAACTAAGTAGCATCAAAGTCACTGAGTTTGTTTGCATATTGGAGATAGAAATTCTTCTCAATTTTGATGTTTTGGGCAGGTTTGATCAAATAAAGGCGAAACTGTGGTTTGTTAAATTGGGTATGGGGCTATGCGCTTAGCATTCTGCATCCTGAATTTTCATATTCCAAGTCAACAAGCATTGACACGAAGTATCCAACCAACCACATTTTCTCCATCACCAACTGCCTTCCTCAGTTGAGTTAGCCTTTATTCAGGTATATGTTAAACTGTTTTTCCAATTGCAGCTCTAATCCAGCTGTTCTTGTCTTGATAAAACAGAAAGAATATTTATTGGAAAAAAATTTACTACCTCTTCGTTTATCTAACAAATGTTAGACATTTAAAACCTACAAATAACTGGATATTCAATTAATATGCAAGTTGAATCAATTTGAGATTAATCATATATTATATAAAAAGGCTTCTAGGTATATAATGTTTTTTATTACCTGTTCAAAGTAGATGCTAACCATTCAGTTAATTTGACTCTGACAGTCTCCTCCGAAATTGGTCTTCATGTTGTATGATTGCATTCTTTTTCCATCTAACTATAGACGTTGTTCCATCTTAGCTAGGACTATATCTGCTGCATTCGCAACGTGTTCATCTTGGTTTGGGAGGACCAAGACTTAGGTATTAGATCAATGATATGGAATACCCTAATTTTAGCTCTCAATTTGTGCAGGCAACTTCTAAAGTCGAGGACTTTTACAAATTGTTACCTGAAACTCTGTTTTCTATGTTCTCAAAGCACATCTCATGTGCGACTAAAATGTTTCTAGAAATGAAATCTGACCGTTTAGGACACACTTTGGGTTTAATTATGAATACCATGTAGTTTATGCCCCCCAACAATCAATTTCTGTTGGTAGAGCATGTCTGAAATGTCCTTCTTTAGGAAGAGAAATCAATCAATGAGAATTTCGTTCAGCAGGAGACAACAGCACAACATAGAGAAAGCAAGAAACAGATCTTTCTGGAGGCTCAATTGACATTCAAAACCAAAACGCTGGAACTCCGTAGAAGTCAAACAGTTAAAAATTGAAGTGACGAATCACCTGTTGGGTATATAACATCAAAAACACGTTTTGTTTGTTTAATTTTATTTTTCTATTACAAAAATTGAATAGGTAACTAAACTCAGGTCAAGGAAGCCCGATCGAATAGAAATTAAAAGAAAAATTAGTTCCCAGATCATACGCAAACAAATTACGTTGTCATATAAATATGAAGAAGCCGTGCATCATGCACTCAGATGCATATAAAATATATTACACGAAAAGAAATAGAGAACAGACAAGTTGAATTATTTTCAGTAGTCGTATTCGATATCAATATCATTACAACGCCATTTATTCAGTCACCAAGTATGTTAAAGAATGAGATGTTGAAATGTGTAAGTGTGGACTTCAATTTGGCAAAAGTGGCCGAAGAAATCAAATTGAAAAAACTCTTATTCCATTGAAGCAATTGGCAATACCGTAACCCCAAGTTCCTCATCTATCTGCTATCAGAGATTTGGCTGACAGATCTAGACCGTTCAAGCTCATCAGACGGATCCCAATCCAACGTAGAGGATTGAATTTTGGACAAAATCATGAAAACCTCAGAAATCTGTGGCCTTGAATTGAGGTCACGAGCAACACAGCGTTTGGCAAGTTCAGCCATGGAATAAGCCAGTTCCAAAGGATATTCATCTCTGAGATTTGGATCCATGAAACCTCGAAGTTTCTCTTTAACGTTCTCTCCTTCAAGCACCTGATTCACAGTCACCGACAGCATCTGGTCCCCAGATCCATTCTTATCCCCACCAACAGCCTCTCTCCCCGAAAGAAGCTCCAAAAGCACAACCCCAAACGCAAAAACATCCATCTTTGGAGTAATCAAACCATTCTCAATATACTCAGGTGACATGTACCCTTGAGTCCCCACCACATGCCTTGTCAATTGAAATCCCCCATCATCCCCTTCACCCTCCACCGTTCTCGCCAACCCAAAATTCGAAACCTTTGCCCTGAAATTCCCATCTAAAAGCACGTTCCCACTCTTCAAATTCTTATGCACATGAGGTGGACTAGTATAGTTATGAAGGTAATTAAGCGCGTCAGCAACATCGTGAGCAATATGTACCCTCTGCACCCAACTCAGACACACCGAAGTCTCGTACTTCTTACAACCACTATGAAGACAATCCTCGAGAGAATCATTCTCAGCAAACTCGTACACAAGATAGGTGTCACCTTTGTGAACACAAAAACCCGACAATCTTATCACATTGAAGTGGTTAATTTTCTTGAGAATGTTGATCTCACCCGACACATCACCTTTGAGAATCTTAACCGCAGCATAATCACCCTTGAAAGAAGCCCTATAAACTGAACCCTTGATTTTGTTCTCTTCACTGAAGAACCCCGTAGCCTTCTGCAACTCCTCAAACTTGTACACACTCAACGACTCAATCGCGTAACGAATCCCTTCCGAAGAAAGAGACCACGACTGCGTCGACGGAATAGTCATTTCTTCGCTCTCTTTGTGGGTGGGGCCCGAGAAAGCCTTCGCCGCTGGAGTCGGAGATGGCGGTTGTACCCGTCTCTGCCGATAGAAACAGAAGAAAAATAGAGTAGCGCAGAGAAGCAGCACCACAACAACCCCAACCACTATTCCGACAATGACCCATTTCTTGGAAGAGTCCGAATCTCCGTCCGCCGCCGGAGGCGGCGGCGACGGGGAGTCTTCCGGGGGAGCCGCTGCTCCCATGAAATTCGTCGGAGGCTCTGTTTTTAAAGGAACTGAAATCGGTGTGAAGTAGAAAATAAAGGAATTATTTGAAAGCTCGTTTGCTTCAATGATGCTCTGTTCGTCAACACCAAAGATTTCAGCAATGGAAGAAACCGTTTCTCCTTGAGAGACCAAGTAAGTGAGCAAGTACTTGAACCCTGCTTCGCTCTGCTTCTGGGTGGGGCAGGCGCACCTGAGAGGCACGTGGAGGTTGAGATTGGCGACGAGGTTTAGTGCGCTGTAGTTGTTTTGGTCCATGAGAGCCTGACACGTGGTGAGGGACTGGTAGGTGTTGTTGGCGATGGTGAAGTATGTTTCCCCCAATGTTTTGATGGTGTAAGAGGCGTTGTGCTGATAGTAGAGGCCGGAGCAGGAGCAGTTGATAGGGACGGTGATGAGGGTGTCGATGGGGATGGATTGGACATCGGTGATGTTGTTTGCGGCAGCGATGGCGGCGGTGTTGGAGTTGAGGAGGTAAGAGATGGAGATAGGGGTGTTGTAATCTGGGAGGGAAGATTTGAAGGTGAGGTAGGACGTGCATGATGGAACACTGTTGCAGAGGTTGCCATATGTGGCCTTGGTTTCCTGCTCGGAGCAATTTAGTTGTTTGTTGTTGACGTACTCTTGTTGGGATTCAGATTTTGGGATGGATGAACAGAGGAGGAGGAACAGTGTTACGGCGGCTGCGGACCACACCACTGTGGCCATTTTTGCGTGGTGAAGAAAAAATGAGTGGTTTCTTGGTTTGGAGGGTGTGTTGAGCTTAAATTCAAAGAACGCGTGAGTCTCTGTTATCTTTGCGTTCTAAGCCAAAACCGTATGGGATGGGGTGGCGACCCAGTCAAAGTCGTTTTCTTTTCAAAATTTTCCACCTTTGAAGTGCTGTGCTTATTTTTACTTAGATTCACATTAAAGTTCACTTTGAATAATTGTTCTATTGGGTAAAACATTATTTTAATAATGAGCTGGATTTGTTTGTAATTCTTCTGAAGGGTGTGAAGTGTGAACTTGTCTGGTTCTTTCGGTTTTGATAAGACATAGAATTGTAGAAGAAGGAAGACAATTGTAGTTTGACTTGAGACCAAGTGCAAGATTCCATAGCTTATGTGGTTGGATAATGTACCCTCCAGACACGCTACTAATTTTTTAGCTCTGAAATGGTACAACATGAAGAAAATTGAAATGAAAAAGAAAAGGAAGAAAGTGTAAAATAAAATTATATAACAGGTAGAAAAAGAGAAGAAAAAAATGTGACAGGTGGAATTCAACAACAGAACAGAGGCTAAACGCTAAGAAAATCTTATATATGTATATTTAAAATTATATTTTTTATATTTTAAATAGTGGTGTTCCAATTATTAATTGAGTACAAGAGTACAATCTCAAATGCAACTGATAATGAAGCTTGAGGAAAAAGAGAGGAAGTTGCATTAAATAGACTTTGTTGGCTTTAGGTTAGGTTGACTTCCTGTTGTTATGGATGATAAAGGAGATTGAGATTAATTTCATTTGTTAAATAAGTCAAAAATGGTGTTTTTTTTATAACTTAATTTTTTCAATACTAATAGAAAACAAATTATATATAAATTATCTTAGATTTTTATTAAATTTTAAATTTTGAATTATTTTTAAGAATAAGAAACTTGAGTTTTTTTCCATTTTGTCTTTTTTGGCGGATTTCTCTTAAGATAGGTTATAGTTTTCAATTTGTCATGGCCTGTTTTTTATAAACCAAAGGTAAAATGGATAAAAAGTTCACTCATTTTATCACTTTTTTATGTTAGAATTTTTTTAACACAACATAAAAAAAATAAAAAATGATATAGTTACTTAAAAAATATGCATTTTTTTACTTGAGATTAACTAATTTAGATGTAATTTGCATTTTTAAGATTAGTTTAAGAAACTCCTTTTTGGAGTGCACGATACAATTGCCGTAAACAATTTAGGAAATTTGGTTTTAGAAACTTTTATTTTACACAAATTAGTTCGCGGAATAAGCTCTCTTTTTTCCAAGTTAAAATTTCAAAAAACAATCTAGAAAAGAACAAAGCAACAGATACATGCATCATGTCTGTAAATATGAAAATTGTGTTTCAAACATAATTTTAGTTTTTCATATGTTAAAATAAAAAAAATGTAAAATAAGGCTTTCTTATATTATTAAACATAATTAAACTATAAAGTCATGTTTTGAAATCGTGTTTTGAAGCCCATTCTGTTTTTTTTTCTTTCAAAAACTAGTCTACTTTTTGTGAAATTTAAAAAAAAAAATTGTCATGGCTATGGTAAAAGAGGTCCTCTTTTTCTTAGCATATAATTGTGTAATAAACTGATCCAAGTATACCCTCAATTAATTCATTTGCAATTTTGTTTTTCTTTTCTATCTCTTTATGTGTGTCAAAGTGCACAGCAATTTTGAAAACCCATACTTTTAGAAAATAACAGAACACAAATTTATGAAATACTAACAGATAAATCAAATAAGGCATCAATAAACTCACAAAACGAACCTAAAAACCAATTGGTTTTAAAAACTGTTTCTGAAATAACTTCTCCCCGTTCAACAATCAAATTCTCATCCAAAACAAAAACAGTAGGGATATTTTTCTCATAACTGCAGTTTTCATCTAGTTCAACTGACCTCTCCCTCAATTCCAGTTTTTTGTCTTGCACCACCCTTCACAAGCTATCAGAACAACCTTGCTTAGATACATTTTTAAAACTAAACAACTTCTGAAAATATAAATCAAACACACCCTAATTGTCCACATTGATAAAGGATTATTGATTAGTGGAAACAGTAGAAGAATTCTATACATCTTATTCACCTATAACCACGGATGTTAAATCTACAAAATGGAGAAGAGATAACACATGCTCATTTTGCTGACAGTGTATGAATCTACTTGCATCAATCGTGCTTTCTTTTGCAGCCTTCTAGTCTGAAAAGTCTGAAGCAAGTGTAAACTAGCGCTAGGAAGGCAACAAGAAACACTGCAGCAAAAAAAAATGAAAATATCCCTTGAAACCGGCTGATAGTAAGCAAATTAGTGAAAACAAAGAAAACAGTTAAATTTAATCACCATACTATAATACTAGCATGTCACATTAAAGGAGTCAAAGGATCACTTGCTCTGCTAGTGGTGGAACTTAGAAGTGACTTACCAATTAAGGTGCAACAGAACAGGATCGCCAGGCGATATCTTACAAACCATGGCAGACTAACTTCAAGGGTGCAATGCTTCTGATTATCATGTCCTGCTTTTGCTCTGTCAAAACTCTCTGAATTTGATAATTGCAATTCCGTCAATGAAACATCAACACCTGTAACCGTGATGCTCTCTTTATCCCTGACTTTTAGTTTCAGAGTCACTGGGTGAGAGTCCCAATCTATTTCAATAGTTCCAAAGTTTGGCCGACCTAATGAAAACCCACATTTGAAACATCAAAAACATGAAAAGCAATATAAATATCCTTACCCAAAAATAAGAAGGAAATGTTTACCATATATACAAGATTTGTATCTGCAGTGCTGGCCCTTTACTCTCATTGTAGATGGGGTCAACAATGCTACAAATCTCACAAAAGATCGCAGGAACGGTGGGACAACTTCCTCAACTGATTGAGTAACCCCACTTGAGGTTACATCATATAGTGGATAGCCCACAGCACAATCATATCTCGTGATTTCCCCAAAGTGAACATCTCCACTAATAAAAAATACTCCAGCTCTCTGCATAGAAAAGACTAATGAGAAGTGAAATGAGTACTCACTACACCAACGTAAATGATACCAATGTAATTCCCTTCAACAACAAAGATGTAAAACATAGAAAAGAGAAGTATAATATGAATGTACTGAAATTTATTACCTTACTATCAGCTATTAATTTAAAAATCCGGTCTCTTTCCTTTGGAAAACGACCCCATGACTCCATTGCAAACAACGGATGAATGGTTGCTGAAAGATTTGATATAACCTGGCATAAAGATTAACTATATAATGTAACACGAAACAAACCACTGCAATCAATACCAAAACAGGAATGTACAAATGATTTCTTATTAGTAACATAATTATATTGAGATCAGCAAGATTTTCATTAGAAAAGCACCCAAAGCTAGTAGAATATAGAAAACAACTTTCTAAGTCAATAAAATAATCGCTTCCTGTCAAATTTAGATATACACTGTCAAAAACAGGCATAATAGTTGATAATGTAGCCAAATCTCAAAAATGCCAGATGTAATAATATATATCATGTTCATTTTTATGAAAAATTTTGATCAATGTCTGGCATTATCAGTAATTGTTGTACCTGAATAGAAGATCCAATTATGGTAAGAGCCGTTGCTGGACCCTTGAGCTCTTTCTCCAACCACAACCATTGTGAATTCCCCAAAATGGTACCATCACTTCCTACAGGGTCTCTGTGATATCTAGTATCTAAGAGTACAATCTGAACAGTTTTCCCCAATCCACAGTAAAAGCAGTATTAGCACAATATGCGCGCTTAAAAGTTAAAACACAATTTAAAAGCAACTCTCAAGTCTTACTATTGACAAAAACAAAATGAGTTTTTTAACACCGTGTAGGACATTTAAAATGATTATGTAATGGCTACCATCCTACCGGGGGGCAATACTATAGAAAGAATTTCATGAATTTGAGAAAGAATATTATATTACATTTGGTCAATACCTTGATATCTCTACCTACAGGACCATACGTATATGAGGCATATACACCAGCCTGTTTCCGCCTGAAATGAGAAGATAGGGTAAGCATCTAAATCAACATCTTCTTGCTATCAAAATTTGTGAATGGGAGAATACATGATCAGCTAGACATGCAAACCCATCTTCACTCTCCATGAAGAAAAAACAGGTTTCACAGGCAATACAATCATAGTGTCATAGTATTGGAAAACTACCCTCGCAATCAAGAGAATAATTCAATATGTTAGACAGAATAAATCCAATAACACAAAATGTAGTATTAAGATCAGTCGAACATGATAATGCAGCAAAGGAGATTATCCACCCACCGTGGGCTATCTTGAGGTTCATCCAAGAAATCAAGAAGCAACTTCTGGTTAGTGATTTTTCCTTGAAATTCTTTTCCTGCGTCATTTAATCCATAATCGTGATCATCCCATGTACCGATAACCTATTAACAAACCAAATGTGAAAGTCAGGCCAAGATACGGATAAACATAGTCACCATTTTAGTAAATCAACCCTCAGACGTTTCAACAATGTGCTTTCAATAAGAATCTCAACCAGATAACAATAACAAGTAGAAAATTTTAGAATGAAACACCTTAGCATTCTGATGAAGTCGAACATATCCAGGACTAGACTTAGCCTTTTCATATCTCGCCTTCATTTCCTGCTCAGAGGAAGGAACAAATCGTGGAACATTCTTCCACGGCCCAACAGTCCTTTCCCGTCCAAATATTTTGAAAGGGCGTTTGAAGTCCCCGTAAATGTTATCACCCAGCCATATAAAAATTTGGGGACGGAAGTCCACCACTGCATCCCAAATGGGCTGGGAAACACACGGCATACACATATGTTAATGATCTGACATGAAGAAGTTTACAACATCCTCAAACCGTAGGAATTAAAAGCCTAAATAATAACAAGTATTAGGATTTTAGCCAAAAGCTGTAAAACAAGAAAGTAATGGACGATTTGTAAACCCAAACTACAACCAAAAACAAGCATCAAAGTTAGCTCTGCGATTTCTTGAATTTAGTTGCAGATGAAATACAATTTGGAATGGCTTGATTAAGAAATACTACAAAAGACCATACAGTATCATTATGCCTAGTACAACGTAAAATAAATAGTTGTCTAGTTTTGGTTCAGCATGAAAGATTTTTAGTGGTAAAAGTGTGAGATACACCATGAATTGAAATTGTCTACTGCATAATGAATTTTGAATTCTTCTAAAATTGGAATAAAACGGAGTTTCACATGCATCTCACTCTTCCGTGAAAAATTATACATTCATTATCATCCCCACCAAGAATTCTTACAAACAGGAAAAAGGTTCCAGAATCCACGGAAAATTATAAACAGAAACAGGGTGTGTTACTTGTTACATAAAATTAATCAAATTTATTTTCTTCACAGAAATTTACATTGTTGTTGTTGTTATTGCTGTTTCTTTTTTAAGTGAGTACAAAAGAACTGCAGTTAGCTTAAAGCTGACGTAATATTGGGACTGCAACAGCATGTTAGTACAAGAATTGAGACATCGTGGTTGAAACAAAGAAACAGAATAATTAGTATATCAGTTCCATTACACGACACTGCAGCACGGGTAAAAATAATACAAAGACAAGACAAAACAAGAATAGAAAGTGGAAAAAATAAAAAACAAAATAGGAAATTTTTTGAAACCTGTGGAGCGTTCTGGTTGGAGCATGATCCGAAGGCAATTCGAGAGACTTCTTGTTCCTGCTTCTCGTGACTGTCGGAACTGGTAACGGTTACTGTAACGCTGACCATTCCGATCAAAACGACGGCATTCCACCACCGCCACCGACGTTGATCGATACCCATTTGCCCAAAAACCACAACTTCGAATCAATTCTTTCTCAAAGATCATAAAAAGGGAACTTTCTCACGATTTGAGACCAATGGCAGACACAAAATGAAACTTTCGGTTGTCATATAACCAAATTATTTTCTCTTTTTTATATACACTTTCCGATAATAAATAAATAAAGACAGGATTGAATGAAACAATTTTCAAATTTGGAAATAAATATACGTAATTTTTATGAGACAAAAACCTCTTTCTTTTTTCTGCAAGAGACTGTCGCAAAGTCACGCTTTTACGTGATCTTTTCAAGCCAATTTTTTTTTCCGGAAGAGATAGTCACAAAGTCACCTTTTTCTGTAAAATTAATACTATTAGATTGGAAATAGTTAAGTATGTTCTCAAATATCTTTTAAAATTTATCATTAATCTTTATTAAAAAAAAATCTGACTTTTCTAAAGTAAAATATTCTCACTTTAGTGCTTTTTTTTAATCGGTTAAACTCAAACTTTGAAACTTCATTTAAAAATTTAAATTTAGCTTTACTCAAACTAATAATATAATCTAAAAATAATTAAGCATTAATATTTTTAATAAATGTCCATAATTTTCAACTTTTGATTTAATGTAATTACCACATCTTACTTGTGTAATATTTGTTTCTTTAATCATATATTGTTAGCATGATAAATTTATTAAATTTAGAATGATTATTCTAAAAGCATGTTTTGAACTATTTTTTATTAATTGAAAGGATCAAACTTAAACAATTTTTAAGTATGGTTTGCATGCACTTAAACATAATATTTAACTCTAATCAAAAGATTATTTATATTAATATAAGATTTTAGATTCTATCTCTTTAATTAAAATCTAAGATAGGGGAAAAAATTTATAGTTTTCGAAAAAATAATAATAATATGTAAGTGGTATTTATAATAGTGAGTTCTATGATAAAGTTTAGAAATTCCTCTTAAATTACGTGTTGGTGTTGGATACTAGTATCGGACACCGATACTCGTATGACACTTATAGGATACGTATCCTTGAAGTGTCCAATTCAAAAAGTATTTGTTGGATTTCTGACAATTCTAGTACAGTTCTAACATAATTTTAAAAAGGAAAAATACATTAATTTTTTAAAAACTCAAATTTATTGTATAAATTTTTATTATGATTATAAAAATAAAAAAACAAATCATTGTGAACCAGTCATGAAAAACATCTTTTTGCTTCAAAAAAATAATCTGAAACATACTTATGCACATAAATTCTTATTATCAATTTATATAATTTATAATTTTATAATATATAGATTTGTGTCTCCATATTGTACATTTTAAAAATTATACGTATCTTCGTATTTGTATATGTGTCTCAGTCCTACATGGGTGTATCCATTGAAGAAAGGAATTCATGAAGCAAATTGTAATTAGGCAATTCAATTTCATTGACATTTGACAAAGCTTTTAGTAACATCACCATGTCTCTCTCTGTCCACACCACAGTGAAGCAATTTATTTGCCCCACTGATTGATGATGATGGAGTTTGCGTTGACTGTAGTTGACCACTGACCAAACATGGAACCCATTTATCCTATGTCCTCCAAAAGCATTCCTCAAAGCCAAGAAATCTGGTCTTTTTGCAATGAAACAAATCCAATGTTATCACTTTCAATAGTTACAAACCTTAGCTTCCACACACAATTCATATCTCTATCCTCTCTCTAATATGGCAATACCATTCATAATTGAGGCATCTTTTGTTCATATGCTTTTCTATTCACTGATTTTTTTCCTTGATTTATTTTGTAAAAGGCACCTGAATTTATATTTAAGACAGTGAAATAGTTAAATCTTTATGCATCAATAATAACTTTGAATACGATGTATGTTTAGATAATCATTTTGATCATTCGTTCGTGCATGCTCTATTCAAGATGAAACATCTTTTACTGTACTTCGATGATATTCGTAAGAGTGACAAAATTTGGCAAGAATTAGTACAAAATTTCTTCTTATATTATCCAAGCAAAATTTGAAATTTCGTTGAAAAACAACCTTCATATGATTAGGATATGATATATTTTTGAGAATGAGATAGAATTTATTAATCAAATTATGGAATTAGAGAAGGTTCAAATAATATTATGTAT
>Ga0123341_1002634_pt1 | contig 14907 bp, 12 predicted proteins | sample Turbeapinknodule_FD_89959 | JGI IMG/M metagenome (GOLD analysis project Ga0123341, IMG submission 89959) | Root nodule microbial communities of legume samples collected from Mexico - Turtle bean Mexico pink nodule | ecosystem: Host-associated > Plants > Roots > Nodule | place: Mexico: Nepantla... | reverse complement strand
TAAAAGTAAATTATTTAAAAAATATTGTAACTTATAATTTATTAAATTAATACTTTTTAAAGATAAAATTGAAAATTAATAATTGTTAAAATAATTATTATTTTTTCAAACAAAAATTATTACACAAAAAACAATATATTGTTATAGATGATATTACATTGATATTCCTTTAAAATCGCGAAACGGATTCAATAAAAGAGTGCTTATGTAAGTAATTTACATGTCATCAATTAAGAAAAGTGTGATGATAAAAGTAAAAAGCAACTTGATCTAAATTTTGTTATTTTATTACTCTTTTTTTCAGAGTAACTCTTTATTTTCTAAGGCAGAGTTATTGAAGGGACAGACATCCCTTTATCATTAAACCAACATACTTTAATTAATTTTACAGTAATGTGCCATGTCCACGTGTTTTGCATAAAGTCTTCATCTTCATCCATATCCTAATAAATAAGCTAACAGAACTAAGACAAACACTTATTCTCTATAATTTGGAATTTGTTTTAAGATCTCAAAATTTCGCATTTGATATACGTGTCGTCTCTCTCTTCTCCTAAATTCCGTGTCATTATTGGTTCACATGAAAGCCTTTGAATTTTGATTGTGTACATTTAAAAGGCTTTAAAATGAGAATGAAGAAAGAAACTCACTAGTGACTAAAAACTAAAGGTCGAGCTGAGAAACTTTGGTTAAAAATTATGTCAATTTTTTGATTCATCCATAAAATTTTTTATTCATCCATAAATTGAATGCATACTTCACTAAAAAATGTTTTAAACTTAACTTAATCTCATAAAATCGACCTTCATATTAAAAATTTATATTAAAAATAAAACTAGTGATCTGATAAGTTCAACATGTTAAAATAGAACATCAAAATCGATGCTCTTATATCATATTAAGAAGTGAATTTAAATTTAACTCAATCCCATAAATCGACTGAATGATGAGATGTAATGAAAACTAATGTGAGATTAAAAAAAAAAGTAAAATTAGTAATTTTCTCTCTCAGTTCAGAAAAAAAGAAGAAAACCTATGTCCATGGCCTAAAGCAATAAAGCCTAAAGTCCAGTTTTGCCAGCATGACAATTTTGTTTGTGCTTATTGTACCAATGCATGCATTCACCCTCAAACTTACATTCTCTTATCCTATTCCTATAGCTTTCCTATACGAAACTTTGTTTCATTTAATGGATATGGCAGAAGCCATCAGAATGGTCCAACTGTACTGTACTTCACCGATCCCATGCCATGCATGTAAAGTAAATGCACACACAAAATCAAATCAACCCATTTATTTCACACCTTTTTCTCTCTCTAAAATATATCATTGTTAGCTTCCATGTCTTGAGTTTTACCTTTCTTCAAATTTAAGTTTTAATACATTTTGCTGTTTTCTGATGTAAAATGAGCCACTGCAGATTCGCAAATACTACTAATATTTGTTGGAGATTATGTTACATGTAATTATAAAGAATGAAAAATGTTAGTTTGAGATTGTACAATGAAAATGCACATGCTTACAAATGTGATTGTTCTATTTTGATGTAAGGTTAAAAAAAAATTCAGGATTATCGATACGAGTAGTACTGATAAATTTTTTTTTACCACTCATAAAAAAATTGTAGGGCAACAGAGTGAGCAAGAGTGTGAATGATAAAATTATAGTGAAGTTGATGGGAATTTTAGCATGCAGAGAATGGGCCAGGATGAGTTAAGATGATGTACTGATGTGTGGTATGGAGTGGTGAATGCCACAGGAATGGCATCTTTTAATCCTTCAATGGTACTTGAACTTAATCTACTGACTATATAGTATTGGCAGCGTGCTCTGTTCTTCTCTTCGTCCTTTACTCCAATCATTCATTCTTCCTCTCTTCTTCCTGCTCACATTTATTCTCCCGAAAATGTTTTCTGAACACCCTCTCTCAACTAACTAACAGAGAGTTGATATTGTAGATGTGATATTTGGTGAGAATGTGACATTGAGATTTTTTTGTAATTCTAATGGGAGTGATGTGACAATTTTGTAAAAGTATAAGACATTACAAGAAAATAATGAAATAAAAACTAATTTTTAGAGACCAAAATAATTAATTGCAATAGTAACTAAATTAGAGACCAAGGTTTTAGAGACCAAATTTAGACACTACAATAATTTAGTTTTTAAAATGGTCTCTAATTTAGCTACTATTGCAACTAATTATTTTGGTCTCTAAAAATTGATTTCTATTTCATGATTTTCTTGTAGTGAGAGTTTAGTGCTTAAGTGCAGGTGCGGAAGCAGGAGAGTTTCAAATGAAAGGAAAGGTCGAACGAAAGGGAGAAAAAAACAGTGACCTCGTCGGAGAAAGGGAGAAAGAAGCAGCGGGAAACACATATATTACACCAATTAAATGGCTTAACCGGTGTAATATGGGTCATATATTATACCCATGGCAGAACTGGACACCCACCCTATCAAAACTGGTTACCCAGTCGCAGGTTCCTGCACACGCAAAAATTGGTTACCCGTGTGTCTGTAAGTGGTTACTTATGTGACATTTATGACCATCTATTCTTCATGAAAAAAAATTCAAAATTCTTTTTTAATAAGGGTCATATATTACACCGGTTAGATGGTTTAACCAGTGTAATATGGGTCATATATTACACTCATGGCAAAAATGGACACCCACCCTATCAAAATTGGTTACCCAGCCACAGGTTCCTCAACATATACTGGCACACGCAAAATTGGTTACCCGTGTGCCTGTAAGTGATTATTTATGTGACGTTTATGGCCATCCACTTTTCATGAAAAAAAATTCTATAAGATTTTGAATATGGACCATATATTACACTGATTAAATGATTTAACCGATGTAATATGTTATGAGTAAAAAAAGTAATATATTACACCGGTTGTTACAAAGAACCAGTGTAATATATTCTTTTTACCCTATTTTAAAGCTCGCGCCTCACTGCTCATTCAGGTTACTACCATATTTTGAATTTGTCATGTCATTGCCACATTTGCAACGTCAAATGTGTTTTAGTGTCAAACAATGTCAATATATCAGGACTCTTATTCTCCACATTCCAGATATTCTCCTCAATTCATTTTATATTATATATATTGTACCGTCCTGATCTGACCAACTATTTGCCCGAGTTTACTTATGGTGTTAAGCGATAGTTAAGTGGTCCAATAATGACCTAACACTAGTGTGCCCTCTAAGCCCTGTCTTGGATCGACCCATGACCGACCACAAGACAGACGCAACAAGTTGGGCTTGAGCCCACATGATTATGTCAGCATAATAATATTAATTTTGGGAATCAATCTTATTAATGCACAATTAACGTGATTTTAATGCATAATATTTCGACCTCTTTGAATGCTCCAAATTACTTACTCGATATATCTTATTATACTATATAAATGTTCTGATTATATTATAGAATACTCTGATTTATATGCATGATACTCAGATTTTATGGAAAGTTGCCATAATATAACACATTAATGCCTAGAGGAACCAGAATCAAAGAACCAAGCCCATGGAAGGCTTATAAATAGACAATCACCCACATGGAGTATCTTAACTCACATCTTTGCATTATATTCACTACATACCCCCCTCGTTCCCTGAAGGTTAATTCTCTAGAGCTTGGGGGGAGATCACTAGGAGCTCATCTAAATTCTGACCGACCTCGAGTTGGTGAGAACATTTAATGCCCACCGTGGGGCCGATAAAAACTACTCCCACGAAAACCAGAATAATAAGAATCAGATAGACACCCGCACCTGAAAATGGAGAAGCATTCACACTCCAGCAGGTGGTGGAAACGATGCACGCCCTGCAGCGCGTGAACGAAGAATCAAGAAGACTGGTTAAAGAATTCTGAGCCGAGCAGGAGCAACTCAGCAAAATCTCAAATCGAGCAGTAGAGGCTGAGAGACGATGCCGACACCTCTAGGCGACTGATGGAGGAGGCAATCAAGGTGAATGAAGAGTTGCAAAAGATGAACAAGGATCTAAGGAGGTCTTTCCAAAGGAAGCACATGCGAGGACTCGCTCACCCACCCGAAAGGGGATGGCGGGCAGATCCCCGACCCTTCTCTCAAGCTATAATGGAGGAGTCCATCCCTCCCCACTTCGTGATGCCAAAGATGCCACCTTTCTCTGGAATTGAAGACCCTGAGACCCATCGCAAAGCATTCCAAGCCCAAATGATGATAACGGGGGCTCAGATGTGGTTAAGTTCAAGATGCTGTAGGTCACTTTCGCCGGAATGACTTTAAAATGGTTCAGTGGGATACTGGATGGGACCATTGGCTCATTCTAGGAGTATCTCAACCGCTTTTGTGAGATATCAGTATGCGTTCAGAACCTGCGAGACGAAGAGGTGGTGGACGCATTCGTAAAAGGATTACGGGCCAATCCCTTCAGTAACTCCCTACTTAGGGATAGAGCCATGTCTGTGACAGAAGTTCAAGAACGAGCCTACGTCTATATAGCCACGAAAGACGCTATTCGGGAGAAAAAGTCAAATGAGCGTCATGGAGAGGTGACATACACGGAGCGCGCCTGAGATGTTCAGCCCATATCGGTCTAGATAACAGTTAGCAAGAGGTCGAACAAGAGATATGTTCCCTATGTAGCACAAAAGGAGGGCAAAATAAACAACGTGCCCCAGTTATTGCCACCACCACTAGTGTCGACCTTTACTGTTTCATTCGAGCGCATGCTAGAGGATCCAGATGTAGCTGCCAGATTGGAGTTCCCCAGGAAGACTGACCACGTTCTGGGTCCCGTAGTGTGCATTCCACCAGGCACGAGGAAACTACACGGAGAGATGTCAGTTGTTGAGTTTCCAGTTGGCAAGCCTCACAGAAAAGGGTCGCCTTGGAAAATATTTGCAAGTCAAGGTCAAAAATGAGACCGCACAAAGAGCGGAGCAGAGAAACGATGAATACGTCGCCCCTGTCTAGGGAGATTTTAACACCATTGCAAGAGGATTCTCAGGAGGAGGGACGACCACGATAGGTCAAAAGCATTATTCTCTGGTCGAATTAGTTTTTGAAAAAATGGAGTTAAAATTGAAAGCAACCCCCGTATTTTTCTTCTTGGTGGCCGACTTAGAAGACGTCCACCCTCACCAGAATGATCTTGTAGTGATCATAGTGATCACAATGGGCCGAAATATCCATAAAGTGTTAGTAGACCAAGGGAGTTTGACCAATGTGATGTTCTGGAATAGATTTAAAGAATTACAAGTTCCCCATGACCAACTCAAGCCGTTCGAGGGAACACTAATGGCCTTTAATGGAGGACAGGTGGAAGTTCGAGGCTATGTAGACCTCAAGACTACCTTCACAGATGGACAATAGGCCAGCACAATAGATGTCAGGTACATTGTTGTAAACACATCGTCGTCATACATCTTGCTGCTAGGACGACCATTGTTGAACCAATTAGGGGCGGTGGTCTCATCCCACCACCTGAAAAATGAAATTGCTATCCCCCACCGGGAAAGTGATAACTCTGAAGGTGGACCAACATGCTGCTCGAAAATGTTATGAGAATAACCTAAAAATAAGGCAGGGAACATATACGATTGTCATATCTGATCAAGTGATAGACTTGGAGATGGACCTCAGGGATGATTGGCAAGACGACCGACCTGAACTTGTGGGTGGTGTAAAAGAGGTTGAAGTAAGGGGAAGGAAGTTCACGCTCGGTGAATCGGTGGAAAGAGAATTCGAGACAACATTGAAAGACGTGCTCGCCCAAAATATGAACGCCTTCGCGTGGTCAACCTCTGACATACCAGGTATCGACCCTAATTTTCTATGTCACCACTTGTCAATAAACCAGCAGGTAAAATCGATCATGCAGAAGAGAAGGAAGTTGGACGAGGAGAAGAAGATGGCGATGAGAGCAGAAGTCCAAAAGCCAGTAGAGGCAAGCCACATCCAGAAGATCCAATATATGAGGTGGTTGTGAAATGTTGTGATGGTATAAAAGGTGAACGAAAAATGGAGGATATGCGTGAACTTTACAAATCTCAATAGTGCTTTCTTGAAGGACCCTTACCCCTTGCCCAACATTGACGTCTTAGTCGACAACGTCTCGGGACACGACTTCCTCAGCTTTATGGATACAACCATGTCATAATGAGCCTGTCAAACGAAGACAAGACCACCTTCATGGCTAAAACAACAAACTATTGCTACAAGGTAATGTCTTTTCACCTAAAAAATGTAGATGCAATGTATCAATGCTTGATGGACAGGATTTTGCAACCCATGACTGGAAGAAATGTACACGCCTATGTTGATGACATGGTGGTAACATCAGCACAGGAAGAGGCCGATTTGGTTGACTTAAAGGAACTTTTTTGCACCATCACCAAACACCAGCTAAAACTCAATCCAGAGAAATGTGTGTTCGGCGTACGCGCATGAAAGTTTCTAGGTTTCCTGCTCACAGAAAGGGGGATAGAGAATAACCCTAACAAGTGCGCGACTATTATCAACATGCAAAGTTCAAATAGCATTATGACTTACAACGCCTAACCGAGCGAATGACGTCTATGTCTCATTTCTTGTCAACAAGCGAAGAAAAAGGCTACACCTATTTTTCGTGCCTTCGAAAGAACGAACATTTCAAATGGTCAGTAGAATGTGAAGAAGCCTTCCAGTATTTAAAAAGATATTTGTCGAGCCCGCCAATTCTTTGTAAACCTGAGCTCGACGAACAGATTAAACTCTATCTTTGTGTAACCGACCGAGCTATCAGTTCAGTTATTGTCCAGGATTACGAAAAGGGACAAAGGTATATCTATTATATCAGTAAGGTGTTGTAGGGAGCAGAAATACGATACCAGTCAATCAAAAAAGTCGTTTTAACCGTCGAAAGTTGCGACACTACTTGCAAAGCTATACGGTCATCATAATGATTGACCTCCCCCTTCGGAAGGTCTTGAGCAAGCCAAATATGGCAGGAAGGATGGTCAAGTGGGTAGTGGAATTGTCCGAGTTCGACATCCACTTTGAAGCATGGGGGTCGCCCAAGGGGCAAATCCTCGTCGATTTCATCGCCGAGCTATCTCTTCATCAAACACCACCAACCAAGGACTTCAGCTAGAACCTTTCCGTGGATGGCGCCTCCAATCTGAAAGGCAGCGGGGCAAGAATTATCCTTGAAGGGCCAAACGGGGTACTGTTAGAACAGGCGCTCCAAATCTCTTTCAAGGCGAACAAAAATCAAGCGGAGTATGAAGCCCTGATCGCCAGAATGCTGCTAGCAAAAGAAATGGGAGTTCAAAAGCTGATGGCAAAAAGCGACTCACAGCTTGTGGTTTCCAAGCGAAGGATCCACATTTGTCCCTCTATTTGAGATATGTCAAAACTCTAGCATAAAGCTTCTCGCTCTTCAACCTCATACACGTACCCAGAGACCAGAACTCTAGGGTGACCTATTGTCCAAACTAGGAATGTCAAGAAGAGGGAGGCCCACCGAATGACTATACAAGAAACCTTGAAGGAGCCCAGGGTGGCAGTCAGAGGTGTTGACGAAGAATGGTTTACGTTAACATAGGCGGAGGCGAGAAACACTTGTATGACCCCTTATCTTCTTTACTTGGCCGACGACATCCTTCCGAACAACCACGATCAAGCGAAGGTTATAAGGATAAATGCAGGGAGCTATACTTTGGTCGGTGGACACCTGTTCATATATGGTCACACTCACCCGTTATTGACTTGTGTGGACGAGGAGCAAGCCAATAGGATTCTAGTCGAGTTACACAAAGGTATTTACGGAAGTCATTTAGGCGGGAGGGCTCTTTCCCATAAGGTAACCCGAGCAGGCTACTTCTGGCCTACACTAAAGGAGGATAGCCAGTTATACGTAAAAAAAATGCGAACAATGCCAGAAAAACGTCGAATGACACCATGCACCACTAGAAGAACTACACTCCATACATAACCTTTGACCTTTCCACACCTAAGGCATAAACATATTGGGCCCTTTCCCCAAAGTAGCCGGACAACTGAGATACCTGATCGTGGCCATTGAATATTTTACAAAATAGATAAAAGCTGAGCCCGTGGCATCAATACCAGCCCACAAAGGGAAAACTTTTCTCTGGAAGAATGTTGTGTGTCATTTCAAAATACTGAGGCAACTATTCTCGGATAAAGGAACACATTTTGCCAATCGAAAGATAGAAGATATGTGCAATAAGCTCGACATCCGATAGGTCTTTTCCTCGGTAGAACATCCACAAATGAAAGGTCAAGTGGAGGCGGCAAACAAGATATTATTGTGAGAATTGAGAAGAAGGTTGGAGAAAGCAAAGGGCGGATGACCCTACGAGGTGCTCAGAATCATGTGGTCCTACCACACCACACCACAATCCACCACTTGGGAGATGCCCTTTAGCTTGGTATACGAAATCGACACCATGATTCCCGTAGAAACGCTAGAGCCCTCCCAGCGGGCCACAAACTTCACTGGATAGGGTTCTAACGAAGGACGCAGGGTTGACTTGGACATAATTGATGAGCTCCAAGAAGGCAACCAAATACGTTATGAGGCCCTCAAAAGAAGAGTTGAAAGACAACACAAGACTAAAGTTATCCTAAAAAAGTTTAAAGCCTCAAACCTAGTGCTCATGAGAGCTCACCCATACCAAGTGGAGAAAAAACTATCGCCAAAGTGGTTAGGACCGTACAGGATACGTGAGGTGGTGGAAAATAGAGCATACCAATTGGAAACGCTAGACGACGAAATTATTTCGAGAACTTGGAATGCCTCAAACCTTAAATTTTATTTCAATTAAGTATGTAATATTTCCTGTTCGGTACAATGACTCGAGAGCAGACTGACACTCTTTTCCCTTGGGTTTTTAAATTTTTTCTCAAGGGTTTTTAGTGAGGTCAGGCTTAATAAAACTGATGATTTTGTTTTTAGTTTTGAGCTAATGATTTAAATACAAAGTACTATTGTCTCCACCTGGGACCCGAGAAGTCCGATAAAAAGCTTCAAGGGTCGTTTTATTAAGATCCCGTCCATCTGCTGAAGACCCGACTATACTAGAGGGGTTCCCTTTGTACTGGGTTGTTTGTTTTTTATTAGACTTCTCGTGTAGTTGGGTCGGCGACACATTCATCTAGGTCAAAATTTTATTTTCAAACAAATCGGAGGGAAGATGCAAACCTAGCATTCTAAGGCATGTTTCATACATAAAAAAGAAAGGACCTGAGGGTCACCAGACTCATCATTACAAACAGGTTCACCCTCAAGACAAACCTCAGTCTTAACCATGCTCTGCTCACCCCTACAAAGCCCACAAGACTCGCGAAACTCTTTAAGTTTCGAGTGTGAAGAATAAACGAAAACCTCTTTCAATAATTCCTTTTTGCCCCAGGGAAACAAGATAGCATAGTCCATTTCCAAGTAAAAGCAAGTGGGAATCCAGAAATCCCAGGAAAAGCAAATAAATGGGCATGACAAACACGAACCAGAAAAGACTCATAGACTTGAACCCAGAAGAGCGCAAATAAACCAAGTGTTAAATAGAAGGAAGTAATAAGAGACTTAGTGAAAGGCAAATATCTTGAATATACATAGAGAAAACCCAAAAAACAACAGAAAGGCCAAATGGTGAGGAAGAAATGACCAAAGATGGAAGGCAGCAAAGTTAAGAAGTTGAAGAGGGCACAATTTAAGAGAATTGAAGTTAAAGTGTGATGGGAAGTTGAAGAGAGCACGATTTAAGATAACTGCTCAGAAGGAAGGACAACCGTCACCCTCTAGGGAGGTGACATGTGCGCAAAACATTTAATTCCCCACTAGTGCACATCTTGTCAAAGCCACCCTCCTCGGGAAAGGATTCCACGCGCACATACACCCTCGAGAACAAACCTTTCCCCCTTTCTCTTCCTCGGTATACGTTAAGCTTACAATGTGAATAATGATCAACTTATCCAATCAACACTCGACCAAATAACCACATCACACTAACTATAAGTCTTTTCGCCTCGCTTCCTCGACTCAAGACTGGGGGGCTTCGTTAGAACCAGAATATCTCGACCTCTTTGAATGCTCCAAATTACTTACTCGATATATCTTATTATACTAAATAAATGCTCTGATTATATTACAGAATACTCCGATTTATATACATGATACTCAGATTTTATGGAAAGTTACCATAATATGACACATTAATGCCTGGAGGAACCAAAGTCAAAGATCCAAGCCCATGAAAGGCTTATAAATAGACAATAACGCACAGGGAGTATCTCGACTCACATCTTTGCACTATATTCACTACATATAATGTATTTTGTGCTTTTACTAACTTGAGCGTCGGGGTTCATCGCAAGAGGAGCCCCCCTCATTCCCTGAAGGTTAATTCACTAGAGCTTGGAGGGAGATGATGACTTTCTACGGCAAGTGCACCGCGTTTTTCAGAAGTAATAATTGTCCCTAAGGACGATTATCGATCTCACAAGGAACAATGAATTATCAAGTACAATAATCGATAAATATGAAACAAAACAATTAAAAAGAGTGTTGAAGTGATTGTGTTGGCCATGATTAATAAGAAAACAAACAAAGAATTAATTGCTTCAAGTTGGAAAAATAGGGATTAGGTTTCATCTCTCTCATTCTCATGTATTTGGATTAGCATGTTAATATTAAGTTCTTTGATTGAAATTGATGTCCGTATAAAATTCATTTATATCGATTCCTCGTATATAAAATCCTTAAGAATGTTCCCTAATTATCGATCTCTCGTATAACTATAAGAACAACTTAGAAAGAAGCTTAGACATTAATAGCAATTAACATTTCAAGTTCATTCCTGTGTTTACACTTAAATATATTACGTATTGTTGTTTAGGTAAGAACCCTAAAAATACTTTCCAGTCAGATTTAAGATTCTCAATTTGTCACAAAAATTTAGAAATAAAACAACAATACCAATAATCAATCAAGAATTGAATATTAATATATAAGATATCACCTCAATACATAAGAGTTCGAGTAGATTACTCCAAATTCCAAAGGGTAGAGTTAGCCACGCATACTTCTAGCACCTTCCATTCCCCCAATTGGGTTACAATTCACACAATGGTGTTTTCCTCTCAATCTAGCACACCAGAGTTGAGCCTCTAGCCCCCTATTTAACCTAATTTTCTAGGGTTAGGTTGCTTCATGTGTCACGCTAATGGGCTAAGTGATAAAACATAAAAAAAGGTCCAATCTGTTTGACGCATTCTCGCTCAAGCGAGAATATCTCGCTTGAGCGAGATACTCTTGTTGTTAAATTGGCTTTTTCGACGCTTTTCTCTATTCCGGGACCTTTCAACTTACTCTTTTTTATCTCAAATCATTATTCTTTAATCCAAATTTCCAATCTTTCCTAGAAGCCTGCAATTAACACCAAATTTAGGAATAAAATGCTCTTAATCGAATAAATATCATAAAAAAAGTAAAAAGGTATAAATTCATAAATTAAACATTATTTTATATGTAAATTAGCAATACACACACACACACACATATATATATTGCAGATGAAGAACCATTGTAGCACAAGAAGAGCGATGGTCCGTTTTGCAGATCAAAGCACGCCGCGAAAACTCCTACGTTTTTTCTGAAGGTTCATTTTCCATCTGTTTCAAATCCAATTCATGCCTTTGAGATCAGAAAGAACCTTTGGAACGTTGCAAGACTTGTTCCACGTTCATCCTTCTTTTCTGGTGGTCTCCCAGCTTTTTCGACAACGTCCGACATCACCTCTGAATTGTTGGAACAACTCTCTTCCTCTCCTCCTTTTGTGGTTTTTGAGCTTCTGATGTGGATATTCAAGCCCAAGGGCATGGTGAGGAGGAACTTGACCAATACATAATTCCAAACTTAGGTGGACCCATGACAAGAGAAAGGCTTAGAAAGGCCCAAGAGACATGCAACACAAGGTGACTAATCTTTTGGAGGCCCAATTGTTGAAGGACCCAAACTTTAAAAAAACTAAGCTGATTACATGCACAACATGCTTGGGACATTAGAATAAAAAATATTATTATTTTGCTCGGAGTTAGGATTTGAAGTCAAAACCTATTCTTGAAATATAAGGATTGTATTTTTAACCACTGAGACATATAATCCTTTCTTGAAATATAAGGATTGTATTTTTAATTTATTTACTTACAAACAAGACAAAACCTATAACTAAATTTGTATTTATACACTTTTGGAATTCAGAAGGATGATGGATGTTTTGGCAATTTAATACAGGGAATATATCTCTACTAGGGTTCTTCCCTGCATCTTGCGATCTTATTAAGAATTCACCAATTCTTGTGGCGATCATCCTTAGGCTTATCAAACCTTGTTTGTAGCGCCTCTGTCTCTCTCCAGGTTTTCATTGTTATTGTTTTAATTGATTACATCCCGTAACCCTAAATTCCTAATTCTAATGTTAGTTCTATTTGGAATCATTTCAACTTCTCTCTTTGGCTATAAATAAGAGGCACGAGAATGCTCCAACACATCACTCACAATGCATTCTTTCTCCTTTTCTCTCTTTCATTCTTTCTCTTTCTTTTATTCTAAATATTTTTCGGGATCTTGGGTTCTTAATCTTTCAAGAGTTGATTGCTAGTTTTGATCCTCTGATTTTTTCGAGAAGTTTCTATCGTATCATGGGAGACTTGTGCGATACACCGCGGATAAGTCCTTGCGGACAATGATCACCCACGCCTCAGGAAATCAACTTTGTTAGTGTTCTAAAGCTTTATTTACTACAATCGTAAGGACTTATGGCTGAAAATACGGACAAGAACAACAAATCTACTCCGAAGATGTCAAATATTATTTCCACAATGCAAACCATTTTTGCGACACCATTTCCAGATGTCTCGAAAATGGAAGTTTTCACGGTTCAAAATTTCCGACGCTGGCAAGAACACATGTCTACCCTGTTGGACATGTACGAAGTCGCTTTTGCACTTACGACTTCTAAACTTTTCTCAAACACGCCTATGAAACCATGCAAATAAGGTATGTTGTCACACCTTACTCAGTGCGTTATCTAACAATTTGTTCGATGTCTATTGCTCTTATAAGGAAGCAAAATATATTTGGGATTCTCTTATCCTCAAATACACTGCTGAAGACGTCATTAGACAAAGGTTGTTATCAGAAACTATTATCATTGGGAGATGATCGAAGACAAGCACATAAAAATTCAGATAAACAAATACCACAAATTGCTTGAAGACATCAAAGCAGAGATAATAGTCTTTCCTGATGAATTTGTGTCCAAACTGTTGATCGAAAAGCTTCCAAAATTTTAGACTATTTACAAGCAACAACTGAAGCACAAACAGAAAAAAAATGTCACTACTAGATCTAATCACCCACATCATTATTGAAGACACCAACATAAAGGAGTGTGCTGTTGCAAGAGCCAAAGCTTTGTCGATGCATGAGAATGCTCCAACACATCACTCACAGTGCATTCTTTCTCCTTTTTCTCTCCTTCATTCTTTCTCTTTCTTTTATTTTAAATATTTTTTGGGATCCTGAGTTCTTACTCTTTCAAGAATTGATTGCTAGTTTTGATCCTTAAAATTTTCCAAAAAGTTCATGTTGTATCATGGAGACTTGCGTGATCCATTGCGGATAAGTCCTTACAAACAGTGATCACCCACGCTTTAAGAAATCAACTTTGTTAATGTTTTAAAGTCTTATTTACTACATTTTTTAACTCTACATTTGTTGCATGAGCTACCAACATTTACTTATTCTCTATTGTAGGGTGATAGGCCTAGATCCAATTATGTAATAAGTAGGTTAGTTTCCGAACTATACGCCCGGACATGACGTTACTTTGGCATTAGTCAAGGGATTCCAAATTAATTAGTCTTAATGACTCAATCAAGATAGAATCATGGTCATAATCGGAAATGTTATAGGATGAATTTGAAAGAAAAATCATCTCTTACATATCAGTTGAAAGTACACTCTTGACTATCTTAAGTGTTCTAGTCCTTTTGTCCGGAACATCTATATAATTTAGAAGAAAAAAAGCACATTCTGAATGGATTGAATTTGTTATTTGATTTATCTTTTAGTTTAAGTTCCTTATTAGAAATGAGAAGGTATTAGGAAGGGTGTTGTTTGGTAAATAGAAGAATGATTGCAGGTAGACAAGACACCTCACTCCCACCTAGCAATTAGCAAATCAAATCTCAAATCCCAATGTGATGGGTGGAGAAAAGGGAAGACAAGAAGTGTTGGATGCATGAATCTGTATGTAATGAGTTGTATATACGAATGCAAAAAGAAACGGTGGTTTCAGCCGTGCAATTCCTCCTTCAAAATCATTCGCCGTAAACCATGACTTTGCCTTCCTAGGTTTTTGCTGCATTTCGCGTAAATACAGGACTCCTTCTAGGTCGGCCATCTTACTCCCACCTTCTACTTCTCAAAATAATACTTTTCACACCTTTTAAACATAACACACTCAACTTAATAATATAATAATATATTATTCAAAATCTCACATCAATTTTCAATCTCACTAATAATATATAACTGGCTCCAAAATTCACATTAAGTCGGTTTAATAAATTTAATTTATACTTAAAATTTATTTTTAATATGATATCGATAGTTTGTTAATTTTATTAAATTATCTGTTATTTAATAATTTATAAATATATAATCTTATATACGAGTTCATAAATCTCATGTGATATAATGTATTAGAATATAAAAAAAAAAACTACATACTCTACCATTTTTAAGATCTTCCAATATTCATCATGTATGCAAGTTCTAATAGTCTCACAAATACAAGGAGATGGGTTGAACTTTTCACATCTAGGAATACGAT
>Ga0123341_1002632_pt1 | contig 14910 bp, 4 predicted proteins | sample Turbeapinknodule_FD_89959 | JGI IMG/M metagenome (GOLD analysis project Ga0123341, IMG submission 89959) | Root nodule microbial communities of legume samples collected from Mexico - Turtle bean Mexico pink nodule | ecosystem: Host-associated > Plants > Roots > Nodule | place: Mexico: Nepantla... | reverse complement strand
TAAAAACTAATTTAGAAACCAATTTTTTTTTAGTTTCTAAAATGGTATCTAATTTAGTTACTATTGCAACTAATTATTTTGGTTTTTACAAATTGATTTCTATTTCGTGATTTTCTTGTAGTGAAAAAAAAAACAAATACTCTTATACATTATGTTCACAAAATTATTTTCTTAATCAGTAATTTTAAAATACTGATTATTATTCATCAAACAAAAACCCTTAATAAAAAAAACACCCTTAACCAAACCAATCAAGTTCACAGCATATTCTGTAATAATTATTCCTCACTTTCTCCTTTGGATGTATTTAGAAGAGAAAAGATATAGAAAAAATACGAATAATTAATTTTAAGTCGGATAGAAATATTAGAAAATTAAAAGATAATTTCCAAATATAAAATTTAAATTTTTCATGTTTTATTGTATTTATTTTTATGTTTTATCGTTATATATCCTTTTTTATTGCATGTATTTAAAAAAATAAATGAAGTTCATGGAATTATATTGTGAGACAGAATTTTAGATCGATGATTTGAATAATTAGTCTTTTTTAGTATTAAACATTTCATGTCATGTTATTAAAAAATAAATTTAACTAATGAGGAGACTCAACGCGAATTAACTTGTGCAGGTGATATTTTGACTTTATTTGTATTTCTAAATTTACAAGTATAACTATATTAAATATTAAAAATAAGAGTTTGTCATTAATAATGATTTAATTTAATTTAATAAATATTATATTCCTAACTAGTAAACATTTTAGGCTAAAAATTATTTTATTCAGAGAAAAATCCAGGATGTAAAACATTCGGAAAGTTGTCTACAAACTTTGATATTCATGCATACATTATAACTTATTTCGTTATAATTAAGTGAATGACTAGTTTTAGGTAATAATTTTATTTTTTAATATTATAATATAAAATTATAAGTCTATAAATATATAGTGATTTTTCAATAAATATTTACTTATTTTAATAATCATGTATTCATATTTATAATACATTTATAAATTTTTCTAATTTTTATTGATTTACTTATAAGTAGATTTTTATTTTTTATTTTCTGAATGACCATTTCTTAAGGGTTTTAACTTAGTTTTCCAAAGTTTCACATGATTCACACTCCTTGTTCGTAATAATATTTAATGTTTATGGTAGGAATTAGGTAAAACCATTATCAGACCATAACTCTTATGATATTTACCAAGAGCAAAAGTATCTTATTAATGTATTTTGCGATGGATCAATAAACCATGAATGTCCTAAAAATCCACATGAAAAAATGAGCACAATCTCTAAAATGTAATAATTGGCATACATGACAAATTTGACAAGAATCTTGAGCTCTTACAAAAGCAACACCTTGTCGAGTTGTAGGCTCTTCACGTGCACCAGGACGAACCACACACAATTTGAGCATAATTTGCAAGCACATAATCAACATACCAAATGGATCAAGTCCATTCTACCCCAACCACAAAGCATGATGGAGACGGGGATTGACTAGTGCATGATACTAGATCTTAAAATGGTGGTTGTTGATTCATGTACATAACATATCCAAGCTGGTAGTCAGTCTCAAGATGTTGACAAAATCAACAACATAACATGACCTTTAGGTTCGACTAAGAGATCCTCGACATAAAGAGTCACGAGTTTTTTTTATCAACATATGTCCTTTAAAGTTGTGCCAAATCCCCTGTTGAATGTGGATGAGACTCAACCTTGTTGTTTTTTATCCCTTCACGCTAGACATCATGAAAACCAAACTTCCTGATAAGTGGAAGTGACCTTGTATTGAAAATAATATGACGGATCATCCAATCATGAAGCACATGTCAAAGTCTATTTGATCCATGTCGGTCTGACTTGGGAGTGAATTGCAAGTCTCCCACTACCCTTAAGGGACCAATCCTAGAATAATACTACTCTCTTCCTTAAAATTCTATAGACTTATTTGACACCTTCCGTGCAAGGTTTTTAGCTCAACTTGTCGAATGCAAACCCATGGCACGACCTTGACCTCGCTACACAAGTACAAGGGGACACCAAACCTCTTCAGCAATATATGCCCAATTTGCTAAAACATTTTCTAACATCTGCGATATATATATCAAATGGTGGTTATGCACAATCTCTTAATGAGACCCAATTCAAGAAAACTCATAGATACATTATATGTCGACCCACCCACCAATATGGATTGTAAAATATTTATGTGTTTAAAATTATTATTTGATTTTGTTTAAACACAACATCACAAATTAATTTAACGCAAATACAAATATTTTGACCGAAATGAGAAAAATTGATTTTAGAATTACAAAAACAATGTAGGAGAAACTTGTGACAAATTTACATCTTTATAAAGGATATTTTTTCCTAAACTCTATCAATAATATTTGAAAAAACGATTTTACACATTCTTTAAATAACTTTGAGATTGTTTTTTTTTGGAATCTCTCTAAACACTTTTTTTATATTCCAAAAATTATTTTCTAAAATTTTTAAAATAAGATTTCTGGATGAAATTTTCAAAAATATATTTAGAAAAGAGTTTTCAAAAATGAAAATAAATTAATTAACTTATTTTAATTATTTCACCTATTTGATGGGGTGAGAAAAGAACTTTGAGGGGGTGCAGCCTTTAGAAAACTATCCAAACTGTGTAGTGTAACCAACCACACTTTTTTTAGGAACTAAATAAAAGTGGAAATCTTATTTTTTTCAAAAAAAATTGAAGATCGAAACGTCGTCGTTGAGCCTCGTAATCTTGACCCTCTGGAAAACCGAGACGAAGCAAACAACAGAGTCACAGAGAGATGGTCGGTGTTCATTGTGATTCTCCGTAACCTTCTTCTCGTTCTCGCTCCTAACATTCCAAACCCTAATTAAACTTGTTGCTTCCTTCTTCCATCCCCGAATTCCGACTCGGAGTGGCTGAGACCAATCATGTCGTGGCTGAGATCTGCGGTGAACAAAGCCGTTGAAGTCGGCAACAAGAACAACCTCACTCGCACCGTCAAGAACTACGCCGACACCGTCGTGCAGCAAGCCGGCCAAGCCGTCGCCGAGGGTGCCAAAATCCTTCAGGATCGCATTGTAAATCAATTCCTCTTTTATCTTCTCTCGTTTTAATTATTGCATCAGTGTGTATGTTAGTCACTAAACTGAGACCAATCAATAACCATCCTCTTTTGTGTGCGTAGTTCCAATCCCGATAGGATAATATTAATTTCGTGTTATGTTCTGTTATGCACACTATGCAGGGTGCTAGGAATTTCAGAAGTGTTGCGCAGACCATTAAGAGGTTGGAAGACGCTGCTATATCTTTCAGGGGACCTGAGAGAGTGGAGTTGCTTAGAAGATGGGTGGCTGTGCTTCAAGAAATTCAGAAGTTGTTTGAAGCCTCGTTGGCTGAAGGTAAAGAGAGGACTCTCGAGCAGCACCTTGCAGTTGAAGAAGCCAAGGAGAACCCAAGGAGACCATCTCTGGTTTGAATTCGAAACCTTCCTTTTTCATATGACTGATTTTGTACTTTGTAGAAATTTGGCTACACCTTTGATGACTGTGCTGCCTCTGAAATTAGACAAATGCTAGCAACACTCTCTTTAAGACACTTTTCCTAATACACTGTCTATTATTTGAAGTACAAAATCTTGCAGGTCTCCCTCGGTACTTAGTAAGTGAGTTTTGTAGTTTTCCATAGAATTTAAAAATAGTAGAAAATTTGTTAATAGGAGTGTGATGTCACTGCTTGCAATCCTCCGGATTTATGGCGTATTGATGCCATTCCCTAGCTAAGTCTAGTCTACGTCAGAAGCTGTTGCTGTTTGTTTTCCCAACTAGATTACAGGAGGAAATTTTCCCTGTTAGTAGGTAGTTGATGCCCAAATTTTTATGTTCCTAATATATTCCTCAAAAATAGTGAACATAATGGCATCCTTTTACCTTAACCGTTTGTGTTTGTTATTCTATTGTTTCTTTTCAGGTTCTTTACTATGATTCTGATGCTGGGGGTGAACCATTAAATTTTCGTGATGTTTTCCTTCAAAGTCAGGCATTGGAGGGTATAACATTATCCATGGTATGTTCAATTAATGTTGATTATCATGTATAAATATCCTGAACTTCCCATGGTATATTGGTACGTATCTTTATAACATAGATATCTATCATTTATTCTGTAAAGCATAAAACTTTAGTGTTTTAAATTGTCTCCTCTTAGCAAAAAGGGTGCAAAAAGAGAAGCTAGTTTCAATTGTACTTTTGAAGTGAGACATGACATTAACTTGGTGAAAGCCTGAGATGTAAGCTTGAATTGAATTCACTGTCTCAGACTGTAAAGGATGTGTACACACATGCAGTACAAATACCATGTTCTATATATATATTGTTTTATTTTCCCTTTTTGACTGTGGGTGGGTTTGCATTAATTTTTACTATTGAAAGAGGCACCCTTTATGTCTAAAAAAATAATTTAATGTTAAACATAATATAATTTGCTTTACTTTAACAAAATAACTTTTCGTGAATATTTTTTACAATGTCGGTTTTTGCATAATTCAACCTCAAAATCATCTTGTAAGGTGAGAGTTGTCCCCCATTTATATACTTTTTTCAGGTTCTATATTTAGGCCATGCTAGACTTTGTTTTTCCCAATAATATTCTATCAAATATATTTTGATCTAGTTGAACATACCTTTTCGTCCTTAGTTTCTCTTTGGTGTATGCAGCTTTATGTTTTACCATTTTCATTATATTGGTAAAAGAATATCATTCTGGATAAGTCAATTTGTTTTTTTTTTTGCTGATAATGGAGGTTAACCGCAGGGTTAACTCTTTTCTATTCCTCAGATTATTCACGCTCCTGATGAGGAAGAGGTTTCCCTTCTCCTGGAGATGTTCGGGTGAGTTTACTGCTTTTATATATACTGATATTTGAATCTCTCATTGTGTTTTGCCACTGGCAACTTGCGAGTCACATTTTCTTGCCATGACTTATCTTAGATCTTATGTTGACAAATGACATCTGGATGTAGCTGATCTGGGATATGAAATTCTTTGATGCAATTTTCGTGTGGTTTTAATGATCAATGTATTGTTATTGTGAAAAGAATGTCTTCGTGCCTAAAATTTTGATTTCATTTGTATCTTTGTGAGAAATTTCAATTGTTGCAGTTTTGCGGAAGATACATCTAATCTTACTTTGCTCATCCTTATCTGTATAGACTCTGTCTTACTGGAGGAAAAGAAGTTCATGATGCCATAGTAAGCAGCCTGCAAGATTTAGCAACAGCTTTTTCAAGCTATGAAGATGAAGTACTGGTAAGGATGATTTTTATTTCCCTTGTATCTATGGACAGAGGTATTGGTCAGTAGTAAATGCTTCCTCTGTTTTCTCTCTTTGATTAAATGTATTTTTGGTGTTTAGTCGTGACTTCACAAATCAATGGTAAGGCTACTACTTCTTCTTTATGCATTTAGTAAGATTGTTATATGTTTACCTTGTTCATTAGGTGAAGCGAGAGGAATTGCTTCAATTTGCACAAGGTGCCATCACTGGGTTGAAACTCAATTCTGATGTTGCAAGGTCAGTGTGAAGACATAGGTTTCCATTGTCATTTTCTTTGTACCTCTGATAGACACCTAAGTCTTGAGATAGGATCTTAAGTTCAAATGTGTCATCATGTTTCTGAAGATTTGGTCTTTAAATGAGCCAAATGGCGTCTGGCAATTCATGTAGTCACATCACCTAGTAGGATATAGAAGTGATTGTTTTTGGTCTTTTACATTGAGAAATATATATTTATTGGCATTGACTAGGAGCATATTGTTTTAAGATTTCACAGCGTGAGACCTCTCTGTCTTCCCCTTGTTATTTACTAACATACAATTATTAACTTTATTTCATTATCCTTTATGTATGTCATGATGCTTTGGATTTATGTAGTAAGCATAATCAGGCACTACAGCTCTACAAAGTTAATTGATATATTCCTTTAACTAATATCAAAGAAATATGAAATAAAATGGCAAGTTCACTTCTATAGAAGATAAACCAAATTCAATCATTTCTGTTCTTCCAGGCTTAAGCTTTTGCTATCTTGATCTATTTTTGGATATATCCACATTTAAGTAGTTGATTATATCTTTATTATAGGTCATTCATTTTATGTTAGTTATAAAATACTGTTCCATTTTAAAGTTGCTTTAATTGATAATATCTGAAATAGTCTTATTGAATGTCTAATATTACACAGCAGGATTTGTTGTTGCTTTTGGATCATAGTTATTATCAGCAGATCCACGTCTACTGTTAAAATATAATGCGAGAAAACTTCCTGCAATCTACCTCAAGTCATGTCTCGTTTTGCTTATTGACTGCAGACTAGATGTTGAAGCCTCTACTCTTAAGAAAAAGCTCAATGAGTTAACAAATTCACAGGGTCCTGTAAACAAAGTTGATTTTAAAGCTACTGAGGAAACAACAGCAACTCTAGAGGTTTGTTTCTGTCATAACTTCCGCCAAGTCATTTGTTGCCAGTAATGATTTTTTTCAGTAACTAATATAGTAATAATATGATGGAACAAGCTTATCTGAAACATTTAGAGTCAGCCTCTCACTATGCCATGTAATAATGTTTTATTAGTCAAGGATGCTGCTAGCATTCTTGCTTCTTGTTACTAGACTGTAAATTCCTTAGTTCTATTGTCCATCACTCGTCACCCTTCAACAGGAACATAACATTTATCAGATGTCAGGTTTGATCGTTTTAAATATTTAATGTTTTGGATTTTGAAGCTTTACTTTACTGTGATGCTTTCATAATTAAGCATTTTTTGTTTTACTTACCAACTATCATGACAACGGGAATGGAGCTATGATGTGGTCAAATAGAGTGCATGCATTGAATGAGTGGGTGAAGTAGTGGAATATTCATATAGATAAGTTTAGAAGTGCTCCTTCAATTCCTTTTCATTTAGCAATTCATGCTTATATGCATTTTCACTCTCTTTCATGAGAATTTGTGAAAGAAAAAAAAAGAGAAAAGAAAAAAAAATTATCGAATCTTGTAATTTGTATTGATTGCATAGATTCATTCATGTGTAGTAAGATACAAAGTCATTTGTGATTCATCTTATGATATGATGAAGTATGAGGTAGCCATATCACGTGGAAGTTTAAGATTCTAATTACTATGATGCAATGTAATGTAGTTTTATATATAATAATTTACTGTTTGTTTTATTTACGTAGACCTTTCTGTGTTAGAGAGTGGATTATAACCAACCAATCTTTTTTCAGGCTTTGAAAATTGCCCTTGCTCAAATTAGAATCTGTTCCAGACTGGAAGCATTATTGCTGAAGAAAAAAAATTTAAGCAATGGAGACTCTCCTGAAATTCATGCTCAAAAGGTACATTTCTTCCTTTATTAGTTTCTTTGGGAAGGGTAGGAGAAAGGAAAACAAGAGGTAAAAATTATATTTCCTTGTATGAAAAACTAATTTTTTGTAGCAATTAAAATTGGAATTGTTTACCTTGAGAAGAGAAACCGAAAAAGAAGTGTTTTTGAATCACTCATAAAAGTAGAGAAACCGAAAAAAAATTAGAAAGATTTTTAACATTTTTAATTTTCATAATTACCTTTCTCTCTAGTCTGTCAATCATATAAAAAAATGTTTACTAGATGTACAAATTATATTTCCTTGTATGAAAAACTGATTATGGCAATTAAAATTGGAATGGTTTACCTTGAGTTCACCAAAATAAAAATTGAATCACTCAGAAAACGGAGAGAAATTGAAAAGAAAATTAGAAAGATTTGTAGCATTTCTAAATTTCATAATTACCGTTCTCTAGTTGTCAATCGTATGAACAAAATGTTATGGTTAATTTTTAATTCTATTAATTATTTTATTCTTTCCATTAACGTGACATTATAAAAAAGTAAACATTATTCTATGTTATCATGACTCTCTATGTTATCATGTTTAGTTTTAATTGTCCCCTCACCCTCTACATTTTGTTATCAGGCTGTATTCAAATTTTTCAAAACAATACAACTACCAGGTGTCCTAGTTTGGATCTAACTATTTTTTAGTGTGAATGAAATGGTAGAAGTAGAACTTACATTTAGGGTTATTCTGCTCTGAAATGTTCTCAGTCTTATTGGACTGTTCTGATTGAATGTAGTTCCTTGGTATCTGGCCTTCTTTCTATTATTTTCCCCATATTTTTTTGGTAATATATTTTTATTGTTTTCTATCCATACTTTTGTGTTTTTAAGTAGGTTGATAAGCTGAAGGTTTTGACGGAATCTCTTGCCAACTCTGCTGTAAAAGCTGAAAAGCGTATTTTAGAAAACAGGTGTCCTGTCAAATTATTATCATCTCTTATATTCTTGTCTCTATTCTTTCTCATCTGAATTCATATTTGCTATACTCACCAGAGAAATAGGTTTTGTTGAAAGTATTTTATTTAGCATTTTGTTTTTAAAACAGTAGCTTTTATTTTCAGTTTCCGATCAATAAATCTGTTTTATTTGTAAGTGGGCTCAAACATGCCAGAAGTATGTCCATCCATTTAGAAATTGTAGTGGTGGTGGTATGAGGTATCATTCATAACTTATTAGTCAATGTTTTACAATCGAGCAGTTTTATGCTTCTACAAGTTCATAGTATGTCATATACAGTGTTGGTACACTGTCTTCACTTAGGAACAGGGTGTGCTGTTTGTCTATTTCTTGCTAGCTATAAGAACACTGCATCGTGGCATCCAGATTCTATTATCTAATGAAACTTTTGTGCTCTTAGAATCTTGTGAGAAACTTTCTGCTTGAGCTTGATATGAACCATGGTAGTCGCTTTAAGTCCTACAATGATGAGAAAATCTGTTGTTTGACCTTTTTTCTCCTCTGTCCCTGATAATAGATCCTACCAGGATTTGACTCCTCAAAAGTGAGGGGAGTGTACTTTAGAGGATACCCTAATAACAATTGATTATCAAGATGGTCACTACCTTAAAGTTTGTTTACTTGATTTTTATTGCAATCTCAACTAATTTCTTTGTCAACAACTGTAAGTGTGCTTTATCCTTTAAAAAGCATCCTTTTACTTTAGAGGAGCCAACTTTGATTTTAAAAAGCTATATTTGACAATGGTTTTGGTAAGAAAGGATTCATTGTTAAAAGATTTTACTTTGAAGGTAAGGAAATATGTAATAATGTTGGAAAAAGACTACTGAAAAATGCTTTTTATTCCTTGTATATTTCTCCTTATTTTTTATTTTACAAATTTCACACTAATTTATGATTATTTTATTCTATCAATTTCTATTAAAATATAGAAATTAGTATTTCTGTGAGTAAAATCATTTCATTTACTTACAATATGATCTCATACTTCTAATTAAAGTTTTTAAAATTTTGTAAGTATCCCTGTTGAATAATAAATGGGCAGTTATTGCATTGTAATTTTCTCATTATTGAACATTTCTAGCAAATTTTTGCCTCAGGAATCAGACATTGGTTGGTTATATGGGCAAATTTGTAGGATGGTGGTTTAGGATTTGTCTGTTTGGACTGAATTTCAGGTATTTAGCTGGGTACCACTTATGGATACAAATTAGGACATCAGAGTATATGACTAAATGCTGATGGACGAGTCCCATGAGTCACAACAGATAGACACATAAAATAAAAACAATCTGGTGGCCAGGATATAGCTCTAAGTAATGTTGTTCATCAGCTTCGTCGTCATCACTACTGCATATATAGTTGGCTGCCTCAGTTATATAGTACCTGTCAAACTTGGGGACTGAGTGTTCTACGAATCTATGACCTATTTAAATAATGATCCGCCACTAGAAATTACAAAACACAAATAGAAATTCAAACAGAGGACATCACATGAGGTAAATAATAAAATCCCACTATCCATAAAACATGTTTCAGACCCTACTGAATAACCAATTTGAAGATCCTGATTGGAAATAATTGAAGAAATATGTGTACAAAATTGAAATTGATTGATTCTGAAATTTAAAGCAATGGAATGCTGCTGTAGTCCACTATCAAATCTTAACAAGATTATCAAAATATTTGGAATGTTTACTGTAAGAGAAAATTTGGGTATTTGAGCTCATGTATGTTGAATTGTGCTGCCTGCATATTTTGGGCTATAGGTGTGAGACTGGCCTGTAATTTGGGGAGGAGGAATGGAGGTTTCATTAAGAGAACTGGTGGGCTAAAAATGAACAGGCTTATTCTAGAAATTCAATGATTGGTTGGCACTGAATGTTTGTTCAATCATATTTTTCTTAAGTGCCAGCAAAGGAGCAAATTTAATGAATATTCTACCTTCTGCCTACACTTTTAGTTCATTGTTTAGCCTTTGTAGATGATGTCACTGATTAACTGGGTTTTTTGTTATTCAATATTCTGCTTAAGTTAATGAGCACTAAACAATAGTTCTCTCTAATTTTACAGAGTACAAAAAGAGGAAGCATTAAAAGTTCGAGTAGCTAAAGATGGTGAAGCTAGTGAAAAGGAGAAGGTAATGTATTTGCTTTGGAATATATTATTTTTCAAACCAGGAAGCTAGTGAAAAGGAGAAGCTAGTTAAAAGTTCAACGGGTATCATTATGTTCATTGTCAAATATCACTAGTCTGTATTTGCTTTGGAATGTATTATATTTCAAATGGGGATTTCATGGTTGTACATGTACTTATCTATGCTGTTGTTCTAGATTCAATTTGTTGATATATTAAAATTCTTAGAAAGTGGTCTTTAAGCTTAACTCAACTTCATAAAACTGGTATGTAAAGTGAGATTTGCTCACACTTATATACTTAAGTGTGTGAGATCTAATACACTCTCTCACACCGAGAGGACTGTACCTTCCGAGCATGAGATTAGATATTTGTGGCTAATAAAATAGCGGATGCATGATAAACTCAACAGACCTTGCTAGGATAGATTCTAATACCATCCTAGAAAGTGGACTTTTAGTCTAACTCAATCTCACAAAATCGACTTATTTGTATCTACTTATATACTATAATTTGACCATATTTTAGTTGATGTGGAATTTTTAACTGAAATAATGTATGGACAATATGATCAACACTGATAAAGGCTTTATTGCATTACCATGTGAAGTTTATATGTAGCTTCCTTTATCATCATTTCAATTTTCTTCATAGTACAAGATTTCCAGAATGTGTAATTTGCATTCATAAGTAGACTTCAATACATAATTGGGGATATATATGCACCGATTATGGTTTGTTTTTTGTATTTGTTCTTTTTTAATACATTTATATATGATATGGAATGTTTTGATATATATATATATATATATATATATATATATATATATATATATATATATATATACACACACACACCCTTCATTTGGTTTACTGTTATTTGGGGGATGTGTAGTTGATTAAGTTTGTAGTGAGCCGATCCATTTCCTTGTGTGCATAGGAGCGAAGACCATAATTGAAAAATAACATCTGCCTGTGAGTACTAAGTCTTCCATATGTTGTAGGGGGACAACTGATTTTTCTTTCTTCCTCAACTTCAGGAACTGACAGCAGAGATATCTGAACTGCAACGTAAAAAAGAAGATCTTGAAGCTGAATTGAAAAAGGTATGATATTCCACTTTTTTCTTGTGGTGGTGGGGAGACTTGCTGTAAATGACATTTGCTTGACAAAATGGGTTTATTTATTATTTTCTTCATTTCTACACATGCAATGTGCTGGTTCATGCAATCTTGTTGTCTCTTTTATATCCTTGTGGATTATGGATTGATATTTGTCGAGAAACCATGTACTGCCTGCATATGTAAGATTCTTTGGACATTGAATGTGAATTTTGTTCTTTGAGTTTTCTGCTAATAGCAATAAATGGTAGTTTGCTTATTATATTGTTAAAATGACTCCAACTTTAATATATGGGATGTTAGTTGGAGGAGTAATGATGCCTTTCTTTACTAATTTATAAATAATTGAAATCTGGCATCTGAGGTAGGTTAACACTTCTTTGGCTGCTGCTCAAGCACGGCTATGGAATGTGAGGGAAGAGAGAGACCAGTTTGAGGAAGCAAACAATCAGATAGTTGAGCACCTGAAGATAAAGGTTCGAAGTTCTATTTTTCCATTTCACGTATCCTTAAATAAACATTCCTGAATAGTGTGACTCTCAGCATCCAGTTGTCTGAAATTTTGGTTTGACCTTGATCGATAGGAAGATGAATTTTCAAAAGCCATTAGCTCATGTAAGGTTGAAGCAGATGTTATCAAAACCTGGATTAATTTTCTGGAAGATACTTGGGTTCTTCAGCGGTCAAATGCAGAAACTAACGACAAGCAGGTCAAGTATGGAACTGAATTTGAGTAATGATAAATGTTTCGTTGCCTGTAAAATAGACCAATTTCACATATACTCGGCTGACTATATCCTTCAACAAGAAATCTATAAATTATAGTTATTCTGCTTTTGTTCTTTATTTTTCACGAATTATTATTTTCACTAATCCTTACTTTTTTAAAGTGATGAATTGGGGAGACATGAGGACTACTTTGTGAACTTGGCCATTCAACTTCTTACTGCTTACCAGGTACTTGTTACGCTTTGCTGATTCAAATGATGGATGTATAATGACAGACTCCTTTTTGCTTCCCTCCTGTTTTTTCCCATTGGTAGTATGACCTGCTATGTTGTGTGCAGAAAGAGTTAGAGCCTTCTATTAACCATATTGGAACATTTGTCGTGAACCTCAAGAATTTAAATCAGAGGTAAATACCTTTTTAAGGGTGTTCGATTGTATATTTCTTTGAGTGCAATATTTACACCTCGTTAACACAAAATTAGATTATCTTACTTCAATAAATGAGGTGGTAATCAAATGATTGGTATTTTCATTTGTCCATGTGTTATGTTGTTTTATCTATTTTCTTCGATTTTGTTGAGGATACAGGTTAAAGATGACATCCAGTTCAGATACTGAGGATTCAGAAGTATTAAGTCCAAGGAAAAATCTTGAGGAGGAATATTTGACCTACGAAGCCAAGGTATATATGCAACATAGCATAATTTGAAATCACTGGCTTGTTCGTCTAGCAGTTTACTTATCTATTGTTTTGGATTGTGCAAGTGTGAATTTGGTTTTTTAACTCTAATGGCAACATGTGATCCGTGTAACTTACTTTGAAGGCAGATCTTCGGCAGTTTAAAAAGGAACTGCACCTTGTCCAGTTGTATCCAATAACCCACGAGTTTTAAACTGTATTTGCTTTTTTTAATAAAAGAGCTTAAACATTTTAATGGTGAGATCTTGAACTGCACAACCTGCAGTTTTAAAATGAACTACAGGGTATCCAATTCCAACTGACTTTACCTAATAGGATAAGACTACCAATGTTGTTGGCTGCTGCTAGTCCTTGCTTTCTGTTTAAATAAGTTTGATCTCCCAATACATGTTGTATGCTGTATGTTTTGTCCATGGCCAAAGCAATGGAGTAGTGCTTATGATTTGCTCGGATTTGTTGATGGTTTTCTTTCGTTGTTTCAGATCATTACCACCTTCAGTGTAGTGGATAATATGAAACAGCAGTTTTACGCTCAGCATGGGAAAGTTTCCAGGTTCTGTATTTTCTTTCTATATAACTTTATTGGGATGCTTTATTAACTTGAGAATTGATCAGTTTTTTTTATTCAAGTTCAAAATAAACGTGTCTTAATCCAGCAGAAAGTTGGAATTTTTGTAACTGGTTTTCACCCAAACTCACCTTTTACAAACCATTTTGTTCTCTTCGTGTGAAAACATTTTATCATTTATTGATATGCAAGATGTTGTAATAAATTCCGTTTCCATGAATAGAAGATTATCGTTGCATCAGACACCTTGTACTAAATTATTTCCTTTTCACTTGTTGGTCTCACCAATCCAGGAATGATGAAGGGAGAGTTAAAGAGCTGTTTGATGCCATTGAAAAGTTACGAACTAAATTTGAGTCTATTGAGAGACCAATTCTTGATATAGAGAGTCCTGCAAAGGTTGAAACTCCACCTTCTGAGAAGTTGGATGGTACTCCTTCACTTTCTGCACCAGCTCATGGTGCAGAGCTTTCAAAGCCAGAGACAGATGAAGAGCCAAAATCATCTTCAGTTAAGGCTGACCAGGTATTAGACCATGAAGCTGAGTTAGCTCAGCTGGAATCTGAGTTTGGGAAGGTTAGTCAAGATTATTCAGCAGAAGAAATTGGTGATTGGGAATTTGATGAGCTTGAAAAAGAATTGGCTTCTAGTTAGGTCAATCTTATTTATGAGTAATTAAGCTTGCTGTTGTATTTTTATAAGGAGGCAAGTTCAAGTATCATAAATTTGAAAGCATGGGTCGGCTCTTAATGAAGCCTCAGTTTGGATCCAGATATCTTTTAATTTGTAAACATTAGAGCATAATTTCTTGATTCTTCTGTAAATTAATGAGTATGTAACATGCAGACCAGTCACAGTTATTTGAAACAATTAGTATGGTTATGAATAGAACCGTTAAATCGAATGACTGGAGAAATTCTAATGTCATCCTATCCTATTCTACTGTCATTCTTCTATTGGTTGAAAATTGCAAAATTATGAGTTATGTATGCAATTTTTAGTCTTCTCTAACAAATTTTAGTTGACAATAGTGTTAAAAAAGTGTGTTAGCATTTCTCTTTGAACTATCTATATTTATGGCATGTTTGGATCAGAGAAAACAAATAAGAATTTTTAGATAGAAATAAAAAAGTGAAATAAGAGATATTCAAAGTGTTCCTCCCTTTTTAACAGAGTTGTTTATTATTTTTATTATAAAATATTTATAAAATAAAATAAGAAATATAACAAGT
>Ga0123341_1002630_pt1 | contig 14911 bp, 13 predicted proteins | sample Turbeapinknodule_FD_89959 | JGI IMG/M metagenome (GOLD analysis project Ga0123341, IMG submission 89959) | Root nodule microbial communities of legume samples collected from Mexico - Turtle bean Mexico pink nodule | ecosystem: Host-associated > Plants > Roots > Nodule | place: Mexico: Nepantla... | reverse complement strand
GAGAGAAAAGATTAGGAAGAAGAGAGAGAGAGATTGTGAGAACTTTAGTATTTTGGATTCAAGTTTACATGTAGAGCAGCCTGGGTATTAATAGTACCCAGTGCAGTATGGAATACAAGTGAATAGTTAGGACTGTTATAAACAGTTATTACTGTTATACCTAATAGTACCAAATATACTATACTGAAATAAGATAAAATAATGAGGTAGTCACAAGTATGTTGCCACCATTCATAAGAATATACCTCAAGGATTGGCCCACGATCTGCTCCCAATAAGTGAATCTCATCCAAAATCATAAGTCCAACCTATTGATCATTTGCATCAAGATTAATACGTGAAGTAGATGACATTAACATTTATATAGTTAGATAAATAATATCACATTTGATCCTACATAAAAGAAACAAGGAAGTAATTCATCAATACCAATAAAAAAGTGGTTGAGTTAGCTATTTTAATTAATAACATAAATTCAAATTATATTCTAGACACACCATAAGTATTTTTCAAATTTAGAAGGAATAATATTCTACTTTATTGTATTAATTATATGGCCATTGCACCTATAAATAACCTATTGGTTATTTTAAAAAATATGGACAACTAATTCTAAAGAGACAAATCCTTATGATTATGGGATTTTTTTCATATACATAAACCTAGCATTAATAGTAAGATACGACCGTTACAAAGAATAAAATTACAACAAGGATAAAATTAAGACTTCCCGAAATACATAATGAGCACCGCAGTTTTGAAACTCCCCCTCAAGCTAGTAAGTGTTCTCCATTACGAGCTTGGATATAACTTTTCAAAGTTATTGTCTAGCTTTTACTTGATAAAATATTTGTTCACCTCGATATATTTAGTTCAATCGTTCTTCCCAGGGTCGTGGGCTATACTAATTGCAGAGTTATTGTCACAACATAACCTCATAGATTCATCCCAATTTATCTTCTAGTCTTCCAATATAATCTTCCACCATAGAAGTTCACATATTCCTTGGGTCATTAATCGAAATTATGTTTTACCATTTGATCCTAGTTACTACACTATGTTTCTTTGCTGTTCCAAGTCACTAGGTTTCCACCAAGGAAAATACAATATCCAATAGTTGATCTTCTATCCACGACAAACCCCGCATAATCTGCATTGGTATATGCTTTAAGATTTACACTCTAGTTTTGCTTGAATAAAATCCCTCTTCATGGAATCCCTTTTAAATACTAAACAATTCTAAGAGCAACTTGTAACCGTGTTTGCTTTGGTTAGTCCATAAATTGGCTGACTAGACTCACAACAAAAGCAATGTATGGCCTAGTGTGATAAGTAAATAAGCCTACCCACAAGTCTTTACAATTCCTTATCCACGTCAATATCCTCTTTTACACTTCCCAACTTTATATTTAGATCATCTGGAGTACTAGTTGGTCCGCAGACTATCTTACCTGTTTCTTTAAGTCTATAATATACTTCTGTTGAGATATATAAATTCCTCTTTTGGAATGAACCAATTCAATCCCCAACAAATATTTATATCTCCCTGATATCTTATCTCAGCTTGTGGAAAGGCACTCAATGAACATCTGTTGTTCCTTTTTGTCATCCCCAATTATTATAATATCGTCTACATATACCAATAATATTGTTACTCCCACTGAAATTGAATGTTTGATAAATAAAGTGTGATCCCCTTTTGTTTGTAGCCCAAACTTCTCATAACTTTGGTGAATCTTCAAAACATGCTCTTGGGGATTCTTTTAGCCTATATGGAGCATTTCTTAGTGTTGGAGATCTCACCTTATAAACTGGTTTGATGAGATTGAGTTAGGCTTAAAGTTCACTTCTTAATATGGTATGAGAGTCATTTAAAGCCTATCCTAGCAAGAGTTTTGTTGGACTTATCAGGCAACCCACTATCGGATCGCTATCAGACCACCAATAAATATATTGTCCCACGCACGAGTTGTCACGCTCGGCGTGAGAGGGATGTGTTGGAGATCCCACATTGACTAAAGATTAGGACATTTTATAGCATATAAATGAGTGGAAACATCACCTTATAAATCGGTTTTATGAGATTGAGTTAGGCTTAAAGTCCACTTAGCTTGAAAACAGTTTGGGTAGAAACATGTCCTTCATAACTAGGGGACTATTAGGTCTCCATGTAAGAATACATTCTTCACAGTAAACTCTTGCAAGACCTAATCATAATTTGTTGCTAATGGCAATATTACCCTAATTGTCATCATAGAAATCGTGGCAAATGTCTCCAAGTAATCCACTCCATTTGTTTGAGTGAATCCTTTGACCACTAACTGTGCCATGTAATATTCAATGGTTCCATCAATCATTCAATGGTTCCATGAATCTGATACTTTATTACATTTACGCATTTGCACCCTATTAGCCCAATTGGTAAGGTGACAAGTTCCCATGTCATATTCTTGTTTCCTTTCCTGTTAGATAATGTTTTAGATGTTGAAGAAGGTGTTGTTGTAGACTTTAGCTATGTGAGAAAGGTTTTAAGTGTACGAGAGAATTTTTCAAAGGATAGTAAAATTGGTCGAGGTTAAAGTGTTTGTTCAGTGCATGTTCTAGTTCCCTTTCTAAGGGCAATAAGAAGGTCCGAATTTTGACTCACCTGTGTTGCTGAATTTTCAAAGACAAACTCACCAGAATTATTGAAATTTATAGGATTAAAAAGAGTTACCACATGTAATGATGGTGAGTTGGACTCTTAAACATAGGCAGATTTTGGAATGGCCTATCCTCTCATTTGGTAAACCAAACTTTTCCCAAATTTTCCACCATCATTACGTTCAGGTTTAAGTGCAGGTCATGTTGCTAGTTTATGAGGCTCAGGTGTAGGTCTTGCTTCTAGTTCAAGAGGTTCAAGTGCAAGATCTGTCCTTTTCTCAGTTTCAAGTACAAATGCAAAATTTCGAAGCTTGAGAGACTCATCTTCCTCTCTTATATTCTCCCCCTCCTCTCTTACATTCTCCCCCTAAATATGAGGCTCCTTGAAGTAGCCTTCTTGCTCGTTAAAGGTGACATCCCTTGACACAAAATCTTTTTATTACCACATTGAGACCAAAAGAAAAGAAAAATGTATCGAAATATGTTAGGGAACACATACATGTGGGCTTCTCCAATTTACTATAGAAAGATTTGACCCTTTCTATCTATTCGTGATTTAGCTGAAGAAAAATTCTTCACCTTGTCTATTAAAAATTTGTGTTTGCCCTTGCCCTTGCCCTTGCCCTTTTCTGAGAGCCTCCTTTTTGCTCACATTCTGGGTTTGGGCCTTCTTTTTTCACCATTCTCTGCTTTTTTGGGATTTTTCCATGTAATTTCCAGCATTTCTCCTTTGTATGGTGTCGCTTGTTGCAGTAAGTACATCAAACCTTCTCAAGTTTTTTCTTTCATATTGAGAACCCCGCTTTATCTCTGGTTATGAATCATGGTTGTTCCACCATCAAACATCATTGGTGACCTTTCAGTAGTTAGGGTCTCCAACATCAGTCTTCTCATGATCTCTTCACTTTGGATAATAGTTATGACTTCATTAAGCCCTGGGACTTTCTCTCTTAACAAGATTTGTATTTGGACCTAATCATATTTAAGATTTAGGCCTACCAGAAAATCATACACTTTATCTTATTCAATATACACCTTAATAATTGTTGAGTCTTTTGAACACTTTGCTTTTATAACGTGTTAGCGGTCCAATTCCATTCACAAATATTTGATTCTATTGGCATCTTCTATAAATGATTTGTTTACCTATTTGGCAACCACAGTTTTCACCTTTACATCATCGATTTGAGTAGCATCCTTGACCTTAGAATAGGTTTGTTCTACTGCATCAATAATTTCCTTTGTTGAATTAAGAAACATGCAGGTATCACTAATTTCTAGGACCATAGAATTCCATTGTCATGCCATGAACATGGAGTCTTCTTCATCTCATCTCATGATTTGAACTTAGTATCATTTTCATCACGGGCATTATAAAGTGACTGACCTTTCCTTTTCCTTTCAAGATAGTCCTAATGAGTTGAGACCATTTGAGATTATTCTTTCCATTTAACATATTAGAGATCTCACATCGACTAGAGATATATATGTCATAGTATATAAATGGGTGCACACCTCAACTTATGTGTTGGTTTTGTAAGGTTGAGTTTGGTTTAAAGTTCACTTCTTAAGATGGTATTAGAGTTATTTAGAGTTTATCCTAATGAGGGTTTATCAGGATCACCTGCTAACAGGCCACTATCGGACCATCAATAAATAAATATATAGTCTCACGTACAAGTTGTCAGGTCTAGGCGCGAGGAAGATGTGTTAAAAATCTCACATCAACTAGAGACAAGGACATTTCATAGTATATAAGTGGGTGCAAACCTCACCTTTTGAGCCAATTTTGTAAGGTTGAGCTAGACTTAAAGTCCACTTCTTAAGATAACCAATAGGCATAATGAACATTCTGCAATTCTCTAGGTGTTTAGGATCTATCCCCAGTTTCCAGACCATAATCACAATCTTAGCCATCATAGACGGGTGCAATTACAGAAGGGTGGATTGCACAGCAATGAAGGTTGTGATAAAACACAATGTTGTGTAGCAATGAAGATGTTGTTCTAGGATTACAGTTAGAGGCTCCCAATGATCAGGAGCTCCAATAGCATCTCAAATTAAGAAGGAATAATATTCCACTTTACTGTATCAATTATAAAGTCATTGGGCCTATAAATACATGAACCTAATGGTTATTTTAGGAAATATGAACAGTTAATTCTAAGGACACAAATCCCTATAATTATAGGATTGTTTTTAAATACATAAACATAGTATTAATAGCAAGACATGACAATTATAAAGAATAAAATTACAGCAAAGATAAAATATAAAAAATCCTAAAATACACAACAATCATCACGATTATAATAGTATTAAATGCAATAAGCGTGGATGCACCTACCTTTCATAAGAAATTAGAGATTACCTAACAACTAGACTTCACAATAAATTAAGGATATAAAAGAAATTAAAAAATTAGTAAATTTGAAAATAAATCAATGTTTCTCATTATTAAGACTAAAGAAAAAACATTTTGTTTCTTATATAAAAATCCAAGGTAGTATAACAAGTCCACAAACTTTGAAGTCGTATATGGATTCACCTTTGTGACATAACTACGGGTATGCCAATTACGACTAATTCCATCCCACTTTTCAGGAGTAGATATGATGATATCGGCTGACAAAAGAGCCGTCAAATCAGGAGTATAATCTCCAGTCATTTCAACCTGATGAAAGGCATGATATCATTACCACCAATACCATGTACATTTTATACATATTTTTTTCTCCTTAAAAAACATTAGTACCATTTTTTTCCTTAGTTGAGAGACAAGACGCTTTTGCCAATCACTCATTCTTTCCCTAACAATAGCCTTCAAAGGAGCTATGTAAATAACCTGCTTGTTCATACAGAAAAGTAGGTTATACACTTCATAAGATAATGTGCAATGAAGGTAAGACAATATGTATTTGTTAATGAAATTATCAAATATTATCAATAATGAAAAAATTTCACAACGTACAGATAAAGTTTGATGTTTGTTTCTACAATTAATAAAATGTAATCTACAATGTTGCTATTCTTTCACTTAGTCTCAAGACAGTACATAAGTAAGCACCTTAAGTTGTTATCAAGAGCAATCACCTTAGGCCCATGCTCTTTCTCAAAATGCATTAACAAATTTGAGTACAAACCTTCATATCAGGCTGAGTATTGAAAAGACGAAGCATAGCAAGCTCAGCAGATATAGTTTTTCCACTTCCAGTTGGAGCTCCTAACAGAACATTATTGTCTGTGTGATACAAGGCATGAAAAGTCTGCCCAAGTCCAATAAAGACGTAACAGAACAGTCTTAAAATGTTGTTTATGTATTTAAGCCCACAGTGCATAACCTAACAAACTTTGCTGTACATAAAATAAAACATACCTGTGTTTGTATAGGATTAAAATGTGAAAATTTATACAATGCTTCATAAGAATTGTTTCCAAGAGAAGACACAGGAAGAGGTTTTAAATCAAGGAGTTCTGTGTGAGAAGTCCGAGCCTAAAAAAGATATTTTCAAGTGAGAAACAAACTACCAAGAGCAGTTGCAATGCAATAGACTAGAAGAGAAAAAAATAAAGAAATGAACTCTGTTATACCTCTGGCAATGGTAAATTGTGAAAAGTAATAGTGTAGAATGCCTCAGCATGAAGCCATGAATCAGAAACAGCATGGATGTAATATTGTGGTGGATGTGGTTCAAATATAGGTACAGTGAAGGAAAGCTTGTAAGGTTCGCCCCTAGACATCCTCTTTGTCAACGTAAAGAGTTCCGAGTGGTAGATGTGATCATTCTCAGAATCCTGCTTGAAATGGTTGATCATGCATTCATTTGGAGTTAACAAATAACAAAACATATCAAGTTAAAAAGTTTATTACGTAAGGAAAAAGCTACATTACAAGCTTCCACATTCTTGCATCACTAAATATTGGAAAGCCACCTTAACTGGGAATTTCACATCTGATAACAGATACTAGGAGACATCTGCCAGTTTCAAATGTTTATATATATAGATACAATTAGTTTAGATCTAACAGAACTGTAACTAACGTTCAAAAATTTGTGACTCTAAACGAATCTAACAGCTAACTAACTTGCTTATCGCATCCAGAAATATTTAACAGAAGTTACAGAACACAAGCAACAGACAAACATGCACATGCACATGCAGTATAGTCTAACATTACTAATCAAGATAAGGTTTCCTGTAGGTTGTCATGTATTTATAACTAGGATTGGAGTCCCTTATGAGCATTCCTTGATTCCATTCACCTCTCCTTCTCACCCATATAAAAGGATTTGGCCCCTTGAACCTTCTGGGGCTTTTTTTTTTTATCTTAATAACCTCTTGCAGAAATTCAAAATATCCCTTTTGGCCTGATCTTATCTTTGCCCAGTGGTATTTAATAAAAGCAATAGTAATTACTTGGAACAGGTGCATAGGCATTATAATGCTCCTCCTTGTCATATGTGTGTGTGCTGCTCAGAATATGTTTTCCACCTGCTCGTACATTGTTGTGCTGTAGTCTCTTTATACTTATTCAGCATTTTCAGTGAATGTTGTGTGTGCCCTAAGTCCCAGAAACAATAATTGATTATATGTTTCAAGGAATTGGAAGTATTAAAGAGACCCAAGTTTTGTACAAATCTGCTCCATATGCTACAAGTGTTCCTTTGATAGAAGGAATAACTCTGGTACTTTTTAAAGGAGGTTCTTTGGCAACTCACCTGATTTGGTTTAAAGGGTGTTTCACTATAAGTTACATTGAGCAACTGGGAAGATGTGTTCTCCGTTTAACTCTATATTCCTAGTTGTTTAACTATATTTCTAGTTGCTTTCTGTTTTGTTTAACTCTATATTTCTAGTTGTTTTCTGCTTTGTTTAACTCTATATTTCTAGTTGTTTTCTGTTTTGTTCCTTTTGTATAGGAGGATTACTCATCCTCTTTCTCTTTGAAATTCTCCCTTTACTTAAATTAATTTCTCCTCCATAACAAGTGTTCAGATTTTTAAACAAAAATCAAGGAATTACAGAGTTATGCATCACCATAGGAAAATTTATTTCACCTCTACCAAAATCCACCAACGTTGAGCAGTACCATGAAAACGATCTTTCCAAATGAAAACAGGCGTAATGACCAAATCAACCTGAAAATAACAAGTGATTGTGTATAACTGGATGTCAAGACTACTTTATATGATGAAATGATGAAAAAATTGTGAAACTAAGCACTCTGGAAAGATATTCATCATTGTAAAATACCTTCAATACAGTTCTGGTAATTGGACTCACAGTTGCTGATAATTGAAGTGATGGAAAATACCCTAGGTTTTGCTTGACCAACTAAAGAGGGGAAGGCATAAGAAAATAATAATCATTTCTTCAGCATCTAAACCAACCTCTAAGGAAACCTTTCAACATTATCCTACTAAAAGGTACATACCCTTCCTCCTGGTGCATACCGAATTAATGCCCCAATGTCTTTCTCCTCCATCTCAAACAAGCGATCTAGGTCAGCTCCACGTTCTTCAAGCTTCCGCAATATCTATGAACCAAAAAATAATATTACATACACCAATATGAAATGTTATATTTTAGCTAGAAAATTTAGTGAAAAAAAAATAGTTGAGAGCAAACTTCTGCAGAAAGGTCCTTGTCAAATTGTCTAAGAGGATGTTGATGTGGCCAAACTTGACGATCCACAGCTTTGCTATACTCCAACATAAACAAAGACATCTCACACCAACCTCTTCGTAAGCAAATCTCAAATAACGCCCGTGTAATTCGAGCCAAGCTTGCACTAATATATGCAGCATCGGATATCAAAGAAAAAGAATCTATTGAACCTCGAGATATGTACAACTGCAAACAACAAAAAGCCATATCTTATTCATTCAATTAGTCAGGTATCCTAACTGGAAAATAAAGTCAAACTCACGAACAAGACCTGAATCAAGATGGAAATCTTTCCATGTTTATTGGAAGGACCACCCTTAATTTCTAATGGACATGATGAGCGTGCCAACGTCTCTAGCTCATTTTGTTCTTCTTCTCGAACAGCAATATTCTCAAATTCAGAAGAATGTGCAATCATGTTAATCACCTAGAGTGACAAAAGGTAAAAAGAACATAAGAAAAAAAAAATGCTGATAATAGTAATATATGAATGTCATTTAGAATGGATGCATGTTTTCATATGCTTATGGCAAAGAACAGACTAAGATACATTAAATAACTAACCACCAAAATACACACCTTCCCCAATCTTCTGGGAAAAAGGCATATAAAATGAACAATAAATCATTACTTTTATTGTATGAGAATACCTTTTTTATTGGGAAAATTTATGAGAGAAAATAATTGAGCACAAGAGGCAGACTCAGGTATAAGCTATCATCCTTTGATATAGTAATGAACAGAACACTAGAAAATGCCCCATACCTCACTGTCATTCATGTGGCGTCTCAGCATTTCATTGTATGTTTCAACACTCGAATATTGAATGTAAAAATGGCTTGCAATGCGACCAAGCTCAGTACAATAAAAATTGCCACTTTTCTCATCGAAGCGCATCATTTTTGCTTTGTCAAGGGCACGTGCAGCATCAATTACAAGAGACCTCTGCTTAGAACTAAGAGCAGGATCCGCCATCACCTAAAGCATATAAGATTAAGAAATCACCTGTCTTACTCCATACAGTAAATAAAAAATTTATCAATAGAAAATCTTTCAAAACATATAGCCAATCACTGAAAAATTATTTTCAAAATAATTAGTGGGCGGACTTCATTAAAAATCTGTAGAATGCAGTAAATTATCAATATTCCCATTCATTTTGTAGAATATGCACACACAAAAACAACACTATTGACTTTGAAGTTACAACATATCAAAAAATTAAATACAAGTTCTTTATTTTTGGTACATGTTTTTATTTCTTTAATTAGTGGAATAAGAAATCTGTCTTTGTAGTTTGTATGGTATCAATTTCTCACAGAGAACCATAGCATAGTTCCCTAACATGAGCCTTCTCTTCACATTACAACTCCTACATTTAAGGTCAGAACTAGAATTGTCATCTACAGTTCTAGATTTTTATGGATTGCAGAAAGTTACTAGCACGCAGCTTCTTGGATGTTCAAGAACGAACCCAGTGGCTCTCCCCCTCCTCTTCTTTCTTTCCGCACAAAAAAATGCTTTTCTCAAATGAAACCTCCTGCTATATATCTATCTAACCAGTTGGGATTCAGTTAACAGCCAGTTATAAAGTTGATAATAACATAATTAGGTTCAATCCACTGCACTTACCCCTACCTTGTGCTTCCTTCCTACCATAACCCTTTTACATAGGAGGTTAGTTAAGTGAAAACATACATCAAACATAAACAAGCCAAAAACATAGAAATACATCATATAACTGGTTCAACAAAGGTAAAGTTTGTAGTTTGGTACCTCATCCCACCCAATACCATAGGCTAAAGGATTCATCCTCATCCTTATGAAGAGATAAGTATAGCCCAGCCAAGCACAGGCTTCCTTAACATTTGTAACAGTACCCAATGCCACCTCTGCATTTAAATTATCTTTCAAGGAGCTAATAAACTGCAAATGATGAAAGAAGTCACTGAACACAAAGCGAAATACATTAAGAAATTCTAATGCATGATAGGCAGACAGAGATTTAAAGAACAAAATGAACATGTTATCATTACCTGGCTTTCAATTGGGAGTTGGCTTGTCAACAGTCGCAGATAATAAGCTAGTTTGTCATGAGATGTAATTATAATACCTTCCCCACTTTTGTCAAACTGAGGTCTCCCAGCTCGCCCAAATATCTACATCACAATTTCATAGAAAGAGCCTCTTTCAAGAAAACTATCCTGTTTCACCTCTTAGTTCAAAAATATTATATTATTTTTAGTTTGTCTCCTATTCAAAAGTTTGAATAGAAAACAATGAAACTGAGAAAAGCTGCTTTCATTGTATATGTTAGGTGTCTAAGTGGTTTCAACTAGTTTCCTATACAAATTTTAAAAACAGGAAACAAAACAAAAATAAGTTAGCATTTTTGTAAGTAAAATTAAAAAAAAAAAAACATTTCTTGGATCATATAAACAGTTCATATTTCCTTTAAACAAGAAACCCCATGCCTTACCTGCATAACATCAAGCATACCAAGGTCTCGCCACCCACCAGCTTTTGGATCATATAATTGGGTACCCTAGAGAACACCAGCCATCATATTAAATTATAACTTACAAGACAAAACCAAATCAACACCCAGAAAAACCTACTGAAAAAAATAATTCAAATACAAGCAACTGGTTTTGACATTATAGAGTCTTAGAAAGTGGATTTAGGCTTAACTTAAGCCCACAAAACCAACCCTGTAAAATGAGATTTGCACTCACTTACAATCTATAATTTAGTCATATCTTTACAGGTGGTCCAATAACAGGCCCAATAATAGGTGACATGATATGTCTAACAAACTATAGGAAACAAAGAGACATTGAGTTTAAACTATGCTCCTCACAGAGTACAGGTGCTTTTATTTATGGTAAGAAAACGGACTCAATATGGTAAATAGAGAAAATATGGTATCCTCTAATAATAAAGATGTGATACAAAAATAAAAATAAAAAAATCCTAATGATACATATATGCTCTAGATATTTCTGATAGTAAAGATTATAAAAGATATTTCTAACTAAGTTATAAAAGATATGTGCCTTATTTCTATAATTATAACAGTCCCCTTCAAGCAAGCGCATATGTTATATGTTGACAAATTCATTGATGTCTCTAGACTCCAGCTTTTCTCTTATGAAATGAAAATCTACAAGAATATGCTTGGTCCTCTCATGCAAGACAAGATTAGAGGCACTTGTAGTGCTTTCTAGTTGTCACATATAAGGTCCATTAGAGGACGTGCGCATGACCACTCAAAAGTAATTTTTACTCGAATGCTCAAGGAAATACAAATAAGTTTGGTCAAGGATATTTTTTTCCATTCAATCAACAACAAAAATCTTTTGTTCCACCTCTCTTCAGTACCCACCAGCAACTATCATCATCCCTCATCTCATCTTTCCACCTCACAACATCTTCCTTCTGCTATGCTAACCAACATTGGTGTTGGTTGATTGCCAACCTCCATTCTCCCTCATTCTAGTTCTAATTGATACCCTGATTATAGGGCTTCTTTTCATGTTACTGGAGAAACTAAGAATATTCAACAAAGTATTCTTTATGAAGGTCCTGAACAGATCTATATTGGTAATTGCAAAAGTTTGCCTATTCAATCTTTCGGTTATTATTTTTCTGCTCCAAAAAATCCTAAAGTTTCTTTATATCTTCATTAACTACTGCATGTTCCTACCTACTATAACTAAAAATCTAACTAGTGTTAGTAAATTTGCTAAAACAATTCTGTTTATTTTGAATTTCATGCTACTCATTGTTTTGTCAAATCTTGGGTAACTAATGAAGTGCTTGTTCAACGAGATGTTAAGCCAAATAATCTCTATGCCTTTCCCACCTTGCAGCTCCAACCTCCTCCTCTTGCTAAATCTTGTTTTTTTGTAAACTAAAGAAAGTGGAATTTAAGCCTAATTCAACCTTACAAAACCGGCTTGAAAGGTGAGGTTTACACCCACTTATATATTGTAGTTTAGAGTTATCTCTAGTCGATGTCGATGTGGGTTTTTCAACACACCCACTCATGCTGAAGACTAAATAAACATCTCGAACATGGGACTAGGGGGGAACCAGATAACGAGTGACACGAGGCCCAACATCTTGTTAGGATAAGCTCTGATACCATCTTAAGAAAGTAAAAATTAAGCCTGACTCAACCTTACAAGCCAGTTTTATGAGATTGAATTAGGCATAAATTCCCCTTTCTTAAGAAATATTAACAATAACAGTATTCCACAAGGGAACCAAACATATTAAGATATATTGCACTAGATTCATGAAGACATTGTATCTCGAGACATTACTACTCAATTTGTTAACGCTGATTATCAGTTTGCAGGTCTTCACCAAATATGTTTATATACACCAACTTCAGCGGGAGTGTTACTGTATTTTACCATATGGACCTAGGCCCATCTCTATGAAATGCAATGTACATTATATGTATATATATAACATGCTCCTTTATTATGCTTTAGACACCTAGGGATCCATCATATGACTCTATCATTTATTCCTACAAGATAAAAAGCTTCAACAAAATTTAAGAACTCTTTGGAAGTGAAGCTGAGAAAAGATCATAAAGATCATGCTAATAAAATTTTAGCACAATTACAAAGTGATTGGGGTTCCACAAGTCCATGTCATGTATGATTGATGCTTCCAAAGTAAATGTTAAGATATACAACTTTTTAATGAGGTTGACTGATGTAAGAATATGCCAGAAGATCTTTAGTAAACTAAAATTTATTGTCCTTGTGATCTATACTAGTCACTTATCCCTTTTCCATCACATTCCTAAATTTCAACTACAGCAATATAATTCCATGAGAAGAAGAAACCATATTTATATAAATCAAAGATGATTATCCTATATCAGAGTTGTTATAGAAACAAACCTTAATGACAACTGTGTGTGCAGGTAGGTTGACACCCCACGCCAAAGTTGCTGTACAGACAAGAACCTAAAAGCGGAAAAAGACAAAATTTCATTTCAAGAAACTAGAGGGAAATTCTAATGCTCGTATTTAGAGAAAAAAAAGTGACTCTACCTTCAGAAGTCCATCAGAAAAAAGTCGCTCAGTAAGTCCTCTATCTGCTCGTAACATCCCGGCATGATGCACACCCACACCATATTCAAAAAGTTCAACAAGGTCTTTGTTTCTGGATTTAATGACTTCTTTCTGCATGCAAAACATAAAAATCTGTGAACTCAGAAGAAGCATTCATATCATAAGAAAAATGTAAATAAATGTTTGCTTTAACCACCTTCATAAAGGTATATTGTGGATGTGTATTATTACTAAAAAGTTCCAAATCCTCATATCTCCGTGCTAGTTCAGTCTGTCAAACACAACATACAAGTGATGATACTGGAAGCAAAGCAAGGTACAAATAAATTTCAATGACATTCACAATAATAATTATATGTGAAAAACACTAACACAAGGACAAAAGACCTCTAATTCAAACATGACTACATAAAGCTTCCAAATGACAAACCAGTTTAGTAGCCGTCTTCACAGTGTCCTTTCGAGAGTGGACAAATACCATTGCCTGGTGGCCTTGCCTTAGAGAATCAGCAATCTGGATCAAGAAGGGGCCAAAGCTATCAACATAGCCAACACTGCAAGATTTATCAAGTTTTGAAGAAAATGGAGATGGAACAATACCTTTGAATAGCATATATCATTCAACATTTCATTACGAGCTGCAAAGTTTGGCTCACTAATTCCAATATATTGTTGTGCAAGAGGCACTGGACGGTAAGTAGAATCAAAGAAGAAAAGGCCTGTGTCAGGATTTACCCTGAGAAATTGTGCAACCTGTTTGACAATGAATAGTATAGTAAAAGCTAGTAAGTGATGCCCAAAAAATATTTTAGCATACAGCACATCAAAGTCAATAGATGTAATAATAAAAAGTATATATTATTTGGACCAAACACCTCCAGGTAATTGGGAAGAGTGGCAGAAAGGCCCACAATGCGTATCATTGTCTGAGTAGATTCCACCTAATAATAATGGGAGAAAAGGTAATTATAATGAAAAGTAATACAATATAACAAGAGGTTGCAGTGGCATTGTGGTACCAGAAACTAATCAGAATACAACACCCACACAAATCAAAATAATTTGATTTATAATGGTTCATTTTATGTCTTCAGAATATGTTAACTAAATGCACCTATAAGAAAATAAAAATAAATGTTTATCCAAAATATACAAATTTCTTTTTTTACCAATTCTATTTGAATACAAAACTACATCTTTGAGCTCATAACCATCAAAGAGAAACAAATCTAATCAACTTTCCATAATTTAAACAAGCACAAAAAGAAACACAAGAAATGTATTATTAGAGATAAGCCCCTTTATATTTCTCATTATAAGTTCAATTCACTAAGTATAGAAATCCTTTGTAGAAAAACAGAGAGAGAGAGAGAGAATTTGTATTAGGTATAACAGTAGTAACTGTTATTAGGTATAACAGTATCAACTGTATATAACAGTCTTAACTGTTTACATTTACTTTGTATTACTACTGCACTGGGTACTATTAATACCCAGCCTTC
>Ga0123341_1002629_pt1 | contig 14912 bp, 8 predicted proteins | sample Turbeapinknodule_FD_89959 | JGI IMG/M metagenome (GOLD analysis project Ga0123341, IMG submission 89959) | Root nodule microbial communities of legume samples collected from Mexico - Turtle bean Mexico pink nodule | ecosystem: Host-associated > Plants > Roots > Nodule | place: Mexico: Nepantla... | reverse complement strand
CCTGTGTGAAAGGAGCTATTCTCCTTTGTAACCCTTTTGGGTGTTCTGTTCTGCACTGTAATAAAACAGAGTTTTCTTTCTTCTTGTTGTGTTTGGGAGGGATTCTGGGTTTTCTGTTTGGGAACCTAACACATTATCACTTTGCAAAGTTCAAATTGGGACACCAAATTGATTTTTGATTTCGTGAAAAGAAGATTGAAAAATAGAACTGGGACCCCAAACATCTGAATGGACTACAATAACAAAAAGGGGACAAAGCCCAACTAATAGTGTAATTGGAAAAGGAACTATAAATATGCTTACCTAATTGACATCAATCAAAAGACAAAGATTGCAACTTGCAACTTTAATACAATAGATGATTCTAAAGTTATATTGCCAAATCCGCATATGGTTATACTATCACCATTTGCAACTGTAAGAAGTTGTTCTCTGGTCATTTTGACATATGAATTGAAGAGCTTCGAAAAAGGAGTTATGTGATCAGTTGCTCTTCAATCAAGAATCCAAACACCTTGAGAAAAAGGTTCATTAGTATTATATGTACTCTTACCTTTCTTATCTTTCTGGGTAGGGTATACAATCTAGAGAGTTTAGTCATTGATTTAATCATTGTTTTCAAATGATTATTTTCCTCTTTGAAAGCTTTCATACTAAACATTGAAAAACACACTACTAAAAAATAATAAAGATTCAACTCTTAACCAGAAAAAGGCCTATTTGGAAACAACCAAATCAGAGTCAAATGAGACGTTGCCATTGGTGCTAAAGAGGTCCCAAAGACCCTGTGTGTGGTGGTAGCAAGTTACGCATACTTTTCTCGCCCACCGCTAACCTCAACGATGATGGTTAAGAATGGCGGTTAACTAGGCAATGGAAACAAAGCTCTGGTACCAACTTGAACTATGTTAGAAATAAATAATTATTTTATTGATATCAATCATATCAATTACATCCTCATCATCAGTGCTTATAATAACCAAAACCTTTTTAAGATGGAAATAAAAATATGTTGAAATGAATAGGAAGATTCTGAAGATTTTTTTTTAAGTACTATGGAGATATTGAGAATATCTTTTACGTTAACAATATGCTATTTACAACATAATTTTATTTAGAATTGTAGAAATTGAAATTAGTTTAAAATTGTAGTCCTAATGTTTTTGGGCTAGTAAGGGTTAATATACAAGTACACATATATTCATAAACAAGTTTCACTTTGCAAATTATTGAAGCTTTAGAAAAAAAACATGGCTTTAATTTTCTTAATTCATAATGTATTGTTCTTTAAGGTAGAGATCTATTGTGTGTATATATAGATATATATTTTCTTGAAGCTTTGTTGAAGTTGCATATGTACTAATTTATGTTCTTCTAATACTTTGCCCATATTTATTTGGAATGTGAATGGATGGTGAAAATCTGTTCTCCTACGGAAGGATCAAGTATTATCTTCCTCTTTAAGTTTGTGGCATGTAAAATTTAGGATTTTCATGATGGATTCTTTTGTGATGCAGATTGTGATGCAGATAATATTTCAAACTTCATTGTTAGTTATGCTGTTAGCATTCCAAATTTAGCGGTGAGGAACTTCTCATGTCATGAATGCTATGGTAAATGTCCTTGATGCTATGTTATACTTTGATGCGCTTTTGCCTGCCAACAAGTTTTCTTCTATCCTAGAACCATATTTGTCATTCCCGGATATCAGAGTCGAACTGCTGGCCCCAAAAGTGGGATAGCGGGATGACCGCTATTCTAATATTATATATATATATATATATTATATATATTAAATAATTAAGTAAAAGCAAATATAAAACCTAAATTATCAATTTATAATTCTCTAATTCTTAATAATACTAATCGAAAGCTCAATAAGAAAATAAGACACTTAATAAAAAAATCATTACTTCAATTAAAAATGAAAATGGCAGCAGAACATAACAAAATCAGAAACTAAATAAGACATTAAAAAATTAGAAACTGAGAGAAAGACAAGCAGAACTCAGAACTTAATAAAAAGATCGAATAAGTAAACAACATTTTTTTCAAATAACTGAATAAAAATCTGATATAAAAAAATAGATACTAAATAAGAAATTAAAAAACCAAAAACTAAGATAAAGGCAAGTGTAAGACAAAGGACTGAATAAGAAAAAAGAAAAAGACTGCATTAGAGAGGTGGTTGTTGGAGAAGGAGGCTTGTGGTGAGGAGAGAGTGGTGACAATGAAACGTGTTGACAATGTGTTATATAAAATATAGCTTAAAACCTAAAACCCCAAAATACCCTTACAAACCATTACGTGAGGGTATTTGGACCTTTCACATGTTTCACATCCGAGACCTCAAAATTGAGCATCCAAGGTCCAATAGGAGAATTGATGAACTAAAGCTAGAAGATTACTAGATTGGGTCACAACAGCTGAAATAGATGCATGTTGATTGGTTGCTTGAAGTTTGAGAAGCTCATGATACATTGTGATATCTGAAGTAGAAGTGGTGGCATGGGCCACATTGGCTGCCTGATATTGCTGGTGAGCTTTGGTGCGACATTCATGTTCAACATGACCTCAACTGTTGCAAAAGTTGGGGCAAGTACATGATTCGAGTGTTACATCAACCTCTAACTAGGTGTTTAGCCATTTATGGCTTCGCATTGACATAAATAAAGTAAAGAACAAAGAGCGTAGAGTACACAACTATTCCATGGCTTTTGACAACACACTTAAATATTACTTCTGCAGTGACTTCTACATTGTTCTGTTGATTCCATGTGAAAAGCTTACCTTAGCAAGCAACTCCAGATCTTGAGCAACTACTGTTTAGTAGTGGTTCTAGGGTCAAGGTCGTGGCAACCACTTGACCAAACAAGCCAAACATATTCCTGGCATTGATCAAGCCTGATGGAAGCAAATTGATGCCTCTTTATGTAGAATTTTCTGGTTCTCTATTGATGGAAAATTGTATCCCCAATATCAAGTTTTTACTACTTGTTATGAGGTATGGAACAAAGCCAAGTGACTTTATTCCAATGATGTTCATTGTCTTTACAATGTTGTCATTGACCTTATTTCTATAAAGCTTGAAGAGCATGATATGCAAACCTATCTTGGTAAGCTCGATAGCTTAATTGTTGATTATGATGCCCTTATGCCTTTCACTAATGATGCAAACAAGTATGCTGAACAACGTGGAAAGTTTTTATGGTTCTTGCATTGGCTAGACTTCCTCGAGTTTGAATCTGTCCGCAATCAAATATTCAATATTGTTGTTCCATTTTTATGACAATGTTTACGAATATTACTTTGCCTCTTGGTTCCTCACACGTTTGGGTAGTCTCTTGACCTTTCAATAAATCCATCTACCTTTTACCCCAACTTTTCTAACTGGGTCGATGGACTAGTTAACGTGGTCGACATCCTCATTACAACTATTGTCAACAATATGGCCATATTGAGGCAGATTGTTGTACAAAGGCATGACAACAACCCAATACCACTAATATTGCTCATGTCGTTTCTCGTAAAGCATCTGCTGAGGTTTCAATTTCTATTGATGCCTATAATGAGTATCTTCAATACAAGGCAACCATGCAACATACACAACTTGTCGCTGACGTTGCTCAATCTGGTAATCCCTTAGCCTTTGTTTCCTAGTCCTCTTCCCTTGGACCTGGGATTCTTGACCTTGGTGCATCGGATCATGTGTTTGATAATAAGTCCCTTGACTCATCTATCTTTTTTTGGATTTTTTACCCTTTGTTACCATAACATAAGGCTCTCAAATAAAAGTTCATGGCATTCCTCAAATTCCTAATCTTACCTTAGATTTTGTATTTTATATTTTTGGTTGTCTTGTTAATTTAATCTCCATTAGCAAACTCACCTGTGACCAAAATTTTGTTTGTGTACAGGATCAACATCTCAGGCAAATGATTGGAGTAGGACATCCTAGTCTTGAAGATTATACTATTTATCACAATCGGTTTCTTGTATTTGCATTGCTTCTCAAGCCCCTCAGCATCAACACTTAGGTTATCCTAGTATTGCCAAAATGCATCTTATGATTTCAAGTTTTCCTTACCATTTGTCTTTTCAATGTGAGTCCTTGTAGTTAGGTAAACACACTCATCGTAACTATGGTCCTCGAGTTAGTAAAAGTGCTTCATCCCCTTTTTGATTTGGTTCATGCAGATATTTGTGTCCTAGTATTGTCAATTCAACCTTGGTTTTTAATTACTTATTTAGTTTGATTAATGGTTTTTCTAGATGTACTTAGTTATTCTTAATGGAAATTCATTTTGATGTTTTTTCTATATTCCATAGTTTCTCATGTGAAATTCAAAATCAATTTGGTATCCTTCTTAAAATTCACAAATTGACAATGCTCGTGAAATGTGTTGTACGAGTTTAGTCTTTTTTGAATTCAAAGCTATTCTTCATCAAACAACTTGCTCTCACACACCAGAATTTGCCAATCACACTTGGTTGACATTGCTCGTACCCTTCAACAATATATTATCTTTGTTAATGTACCTTTTTTGAGACTACTTCCTTCTCCACTTCTATTATATTGGATTCCAATTTTGTAGCAGACTCTTTAGGCATCTTGCGTGTTCCACTCAACTAATTTTTTCTTCGCCACCTCCATTGCACCAATACCAAAGATGATCATAAAACTCGTTGTTAATCACTTAACTGATCTTCAAGTATCATATTCTCTTCCAATCGTTCCTTTGGACACGCCTCATGCACATGAACTTGCTATTATGATTTGAAGAGTTACATAAATTTTTGCTCTAGATTATGGGGATACTTTATCTACTGTCACCGAACAAACTTCTATTCACCTCTTTCGACCTATGATTGCTATTCATCATTGGCCTCTTCATCATTTGAATATAAAAAATGCCTTCCTACCTTGTACGTTGCAGGTTGAAGTTTATATGTATCAACCCCTTGGTTTTATTGCTTTTGGTGATTCTTGTCTTGTTTGTAAGTTTTATCTGTTTCTATATGGTTTGAATCAATCCTCTTGGGCATGGTTTGGTCGTTTTAGGTCAGCCTTGACACAGTTTGTCATGGTTTACTCATGTTTTTGTGCACAAGCTAAAATTGTTATTTTAGGTTTTCTTTAGGGATCACAAAAACTATATAGATAAAGTAAATGCAAGGTCTATTTTGTATGAAATGTCCTTATCTCTAGCCGATGTGGGATCTCCAACACACCTGCTCATGTTGAGGCTGCTAACTCATGCGTGTGACTAGATATTTATGTGTAGTCCAATAACAGCCTTATAGTGAGTGGCACGATAGATCCAACAAACTCTTGTTAGGATAGACTCTGATACCATATTAAAAAGTGGATTTCAAGTCGGTTTTGTAAGATTGAGTTAGGTTTAAAGTTCACTTCTTAGTATTTATGTTTAGTTTAATGAGGCTGGCAACTGCTATACTAGATGCATGAAGTCTAGTGTGCAAGAGCTCATGATCCTTAAAAGATTTGGGCTGATATACAACCTAGAAAGGTTAGGTCTATGTTCCTGTTTTTTGGCATCCTCCATGTCTTTGGTTCAAATGCAAAATTGCATGGGGCAGCTAAAGGTGCCATTGGTAGATCTGGTTGCAGGGTCATTTTTAGAGAACATCCTTATTCCATTGTGGGCTATTTCTTGTGTTCATAAGGCTATTTCTAGCTATGGAAGCTGTTGTCTCCAAAGGATGGTCCAATCTATGTATTGAGTATGATTGTCAACTTGCTTGTTAGTTGAGCTTAGTCTAGCCCTTCCATCATTCCTAGTAGATAGCTTAATTGTTCTGTATGCAACAATAATACGATCTCAGGGCTATACTTGGTGGGCTAGTGTTCCAAGATTCATTTGTGTTGAGGTTTTCAGGGATAGATTTGATTTATCCTTTTATAGCGTTAGGGTCTAGTTGTGGGTAAGGTGTGGTTCCCCAACTCTTGTTTTTATATTCTTTCTCTTTTTATGATATTTTGAAATGCTGCACACAATTGATGTTATTTGTTGTGCCAACAACATAGTGATGCCATAACATTTTTTTTTTAAAAACAAAAAACTCATGTTTTGTGCAGAAACTACTTTAATCCTTCTTCACTGCCATGAGGTTTTAAACCATTGTGCTTCTATACAACAAAAACACATTATGTTGATGAGTTTGACCACAATTACGATTGTTTGCAAGTTTTTGTTTTATTTATTATGTTATTTGGGATAATATTGGACTTAAGTAGTTGTATGTTTTCTTATGTATGTCCTTTGGTAATTTTGAAGGTTGAGGACATCATCCCAAAAGTCAATAATATGCTTGGAATACTGGAAGTTCTGCCTTCATCGTCATCATATGAGAAGCTCATTTTGCATTTCTGTGGTTTAGACAAGGTATACCTCTTTTTATTCATCCTCATGTTGTAGGCATCACTTGGCTTGAAAAAACTCTATCCATGAGAAGGAAAGAAGAGAAGAAAAAAAGCTTGAAGGAAAATGCTGACAAGAAGAGTAATGAGCTCTATTGAGAATGTGGAAAGTGTGACATGGGCTCAAAAGCATTTTTGAAATGTAGAAAACTATTTAAGATCTAAGGATTGAATAGACCAAGTTGAGTATGGAAGGACCTACTATACACTAGTTCAATAGTTTGAAAGAAGCTAAAACCTCTTTTCCATGGTCAATATTTAAAATAACATTGATTACAAGGTTAGGTGCAAGAAAGGTTGAAAATCCATGAGAAGTTGGTTGAAATAGGAAGTGTATACATAGAATCTTTTCGATTTTTATCCTCTGAAGTGAGAAAACTAGCAGAAGGGCAATACTTAGGTTATTCATATACGACAACTTAGCTTGCAAATTGTATTTATATTATTTTTTTTGCCTTTTATTTTACAATGCAGGTGGGAGATGCTCTAGATATTGTTGAACAAATGTGTAATGCTGGCTTTTACTTGTCAACTGACGTGTTACAATTCATATTACAAATCTGTGAGGAATCTTATGAATACATTTTGGTATATCTCATCTTCCTTGCAACATGTCATCTATTTCTTCTTTTTGATAATTTACAAAATAATCTATTAATCTCTTCTAACAGCATATGTAATCAAATTTTGGCCATAGATTCCCTGGTAGTCAATGTTGTGTATGTGTTAGTCTGCAAAACTATTTTTTTTGGTAAGGTCCTTAGGGCTCAAACGACAGACTATTGTCCAAAACTACACTGTGCAGACATTTAATTGATATGAGATATACACATGTGTGCTTAGAGGCATCTTAGAAATTATTAGTTATAGAATAGAATGTATTGAAAACTAAACAAAGTTTTTTTTTTTGTCTATTCGAACTTGTCTATCTCAAGTATGTATGAATTTGCAAATAATATTTGATCGCACTAAATTAAGCCCTTGTAGAACTTATTTATAAATTACATTTTGAATTATTTATACAATATGTCTAACATTATGAAACAATAAATCACCAAGAACTCTAGTAAAAAGTCATTACAAATAGTAGGAATTCAATTTCTTAAACGATGTCTAGATGTACTAAGAATAAAAATTATATTGCATTAATGCCATTATTTTTTATTATATCATCATGATTATAAAATTTATATTTGTTACAAACCTGTAATACATATGAATTATATAAAAAAACTTCTCTAATTAGAAATCAAACATATGATTTTGAAGTGCATTATAGTATGTATAATAATTATTTTCATGATCAAGGTCTATTAGATTGATTATTTAAGAACATAAATACATGTACCTAACCCTTTATCTATAAAAAAACGACTTTGTTTGCAATAAATCTGTAGAAATATTAATTTGTTATGATTGTAATTTACAAAGGGTAAACTTTTTATTTGTCTTATGTTTAAAATGATTGATCACTTTAATTGTCTTCAAATTAGAGATGAATGATTTTGGATAGTTTGTGTTTTTTCCTTAGAATAGGTGCGAATTATTTCACTAATGGTTTTGGAATATGTTGAATAAAAGAATGTGAAGAGTATGGTGCTTATTTAAACTCCTTAATCTAAATAATGTGGTCCTTAAATACACCCAAAATAAAACTTGTAACTCATGAAAATGCATGAGAGAGATAGGTCAAAGTGAATAGTTCTATACAGAGACAGCTCACGAACAAGCTAAGTTGGCTAAACAGACTTGAAACTTAAACGAATTGGACAACTGAGATTTCAATGACATAGCTTGTGCTTTAGCTTGTATATAATATAAATATATGTATAGAGAATGGGTTGCCAATCACAATTTTCGAATAATTGGTCATGGAGTCTCTAATACAACCTTACATTTTTCAACTTAATGGCTTAAAATTCAAGGTGAAGGTCCAAGGCATGGTGAATTCATAGTTAATTATAAAGAAAACGAATTGTTTTGTTCACAACGTTCGTTCCCATCTATCATAAAATGGCGAACTAATCTTTTACAATACCTTTGCAAAAGACTAAGTGATTTCCACAACATAGGATGGGAGGAAAGTGTTATTGGACGAGAAATTCCTTCTTTATATCTGTACATAAATAAGAATTACATCAAGAAGTTTATCTTTATTTTGCCATTTTTGTATTTTCATGAAATTTCATTCATATTGTTGAGAAGTTTTCAATTTTTTATATTTCAAGAGAGCTTCATTATTTTAAGTCGAAATTAATTGTGTATAATTTTTAATTGTTTTAACCTTGTATTCTTCATATCGTGCTGATATCTTTTGTTCTATTTTTCCATGCTTGACTAAAAATGAAGGTGCATCGAATCCATTCCATAATATGTCGCTATCAGTTGAAGTTGAATGGTGAAATAGGCAGGTGCTTGGTACACTTTTGTGTGAGGATAAAAGATGTAAGTTGGATCTTTTTTGTTTACATGGGTGCATGACTATGTTGATTTATAAGCCATTATAGATAATAAGCTACCATAGGATACTAAATGTGTTGTTAGAAGCTATTAGAAGATTCTATATATCTCTTTGTAATCCTTATGTTAGGGTTTGAGTTCTCTGTGTATATGTATAGAGGCTAATCTACTGTTTTAGATCAATGAATTGAATAAAATTTTCTCTTATTCAAATTAATACTTTTCAAGCTGGTATTAGCACTCTCGATCTTGGGGGCTCTGCTTTTTCATTTCTTCTTTACCGTCATAGCTATGGTTCCTTTTTAGAGTTCCCTGGAGTGCACCCATTTCCTTTGATTATTAGGGTTGCTTGAACTGCACCACGTCCTTCTTAGGAACCAACTTTGTCATTGTTATTTAGTGGTCGTTGCCAAAGCCTTCAATCAGATGAAAGATCTAACTAGGAGATTTGCTATCCTTTGATTTGTCCATCCTGAGAGTCATGCGACCGTCAAAGCTGTCACATGCCTACACTCGTGTCTTCTTTCGTGTGCCACAAAGTTTTGGTTTGTGATGGCGCATTTGGCAGATGTTGTCGTTGTCGCTTGCATCGCTGAAGTCACTTGGTCTATCACCGTTTTCTACTTTTGACTCGACTTGCGTGTCTCTCTTTAAAAAGGAGTACTGTTCACAGACGACATTGTTTATTCTTTTTCTTTTTGTTCTTGCTATTCATTGTTCTTTTTCTATTTAGGAGGGGGCTAAGGAACCATTCTTTTTGGCATGGCAACTCCACTAAGCGATGTTTATCTTGAACATTTGCTTGATGATAGCTGTTTTTTTGGTTGAAATTTATATCCAGTGGGCTCATTTCATCAGATGTAACTCAAAGGTACGAGTAGGCTCAACCATATTTTAAGGAGAGGCCATATCTCTACCCTAATTTCCAAATTTGGGACTCGTGAATTATTACATGACTATGGGGATCCATGACTACAAAGATTAATAGAATTATATATTATACTTCAGTGCCTATGAAATTTGGGAAGACTTTGCAAATACCTATTCCATTCGACAAGTTATCTTTACATGCTGAGTTAGAAAGCTAGATCTTTGATGCCATGTAGGGTATCCCACCAGTTGTACAATATTATGGAATGTTGAAGGGTCTGTGTATTGAGATAGACAAATATCAAAATTTGAAGCTTGAAAATAATAGGGATGTTATCACTTTTGCTCAGTTCGTTGAACGATCTCATGTATTTAAGTTCTTATCAGGATCAAATCTTGAATATGACCTAGTTAGGGCACAAATTCTTGGGACAAACTTCCTTCTCTTTTTGTTGCCTTTTACATTGTTTGAGGTGAGGAGACTCGTTGAGTGGTCATGATGAATGAGCCTTCTATTAAAGGAGCTTCCTTGTTCTCTTAAAGGCTTGCAAACCAAGGACTTCAAATCCTGGAAACATAAAAGTCAGCTTAAAAGGTAAGGAGGATCATTGGTATACTTAATGGAGGAAATCTCGTCATACTAAGGAGACTTGCTTCAAACTACATGGAAAGGAGAAAACTCTCATTCGTCGGGCAAAACTAAAAGATCTTCCCTCAAGAAAGGCTTATTAGGCTAATTCAAATTTTGAAAATTCTAGCAAGATTATTGCGTCCTCTGAAGGAATGCCTGAACTGTGTGTTGAGATTGAATATCTAAAATCTCTCATGGATTTTATCATTAAGTGACCTTCTAGTATTTGCTCTCTAACCATGAATGGTAAGAAGTCGAGTTCCTCTTTTAATGCTTGTAGAACTGTTATGTAAGGACTCTTGGATTCTAGACTTTAGTGCGACAGACCATATGACCTCTCATTCACCTCTTTTAGTATCATATGTTTCTCTTTCCGGTAACCATATTACTGTTGCTAATGGAACTTATATCCCAATAAATGAACATGGTAGTATTTCTCTTTTGCCATCCCTCAGCCTTAAAGATGTCCTTCATGTTCCAAAACTTTCTGATAACCTTATATTTGTTCAAAATTTTACTCATGACCTAAATTGTGCTGTAACCTTCTTTCCCACACAATGTGTTTTTCATGATCTTGCCATGAAGAGGACGATTGAACTATTAAGGAATATGGAGGGTTGTATTGCCTTGACAACTTGGGAACTAAGGATAGTATCAGTTTGTCACTTTTATTGATGAGTCTAGTTGTGTTGCATGGATTTTCATTATGAAAGATAAATTTGAAGTTTTGACCTTATTTTTCAAATTCTTATGATGAAAGCACAATTTTGAAATGGGAGAGAATCTGTAAATCATGACATGTCTAAATTCCTTTCCGAAAGTGGTATTGTTCATGAATTCACATTTGTAAATACACCACAATAAAATGCGATTGCTGAAAGAAAAAATAGGCATCTTCTTGTGGTGGCACAAACACTTCTCTTCCAGATGTATGTCCCCTAAATCTTACCAGGGCAAGGCTGTCACTACTGTTGCCTATCTTACCCTCCCGTGTTTTGGATGACCTTTGTCCCATTGAGTCTATGTTTTCCTTCTTTCCATTTGTTCCTTATCTCTCTAGTTTTCATAGTTGGGTATTTGGATGTGTTGTGTTTGTCTATACTCATAGTGACTTTCGTGGGAAGTTAGATCCTAGAGTTGCTAAATACATATTCATTACTTATGCTTCTAATAAATAGGGATATCGATCGTTGTTACCATACTCCAAGTCAAAAGATTTTTTACCTCTATGGATTTTACTTTTAATGAAACAAATCCTTTTACATGCGTCCTCAACTTTAGGAGGAGAGTTTTATAAAGGATGAGTCTTTTGAATCTCGAGTTATCCACTGTACCTTTTATACATGATCTTTCTCTTACTGACACTACTCCTGACACACCTGTATGGATGTCTTTGTTGCTACTCCTTACAAAGGCAACTTTGTTCCCGAGTTAGAGTCAACTTGATAAATTAATCATCCATAGAGTTTCTTTCTTATACATTATCAGAGGATACAAAGGCAGCCTAACTTGATCTAAGAACAAATCCAATCGTCTGAGTTAGGGTTCAGTGTTCATTCTTTTGACACCCTTAAACCTTTAGAAAATTCCTTGAATATTAATTGTGAACCTTAACTTGATGACTTACTCATTGCTTTGAGAAAAGAAACTCAATCCTATACCAAGTATCTTATTTTTCATTTTGTGACTACTAAACACCTTTCAATGTAGCATTTGTGCTTCCTTTCTGCCATTGATGCAATTAGAATCCCTACATTTGTTCTAGAAGCATTGAAGGATAAAAAGTGGGTTCAAGCGATGAATGAAGAGTTAAATCCCTTAGAAAAGAACAATATATATGAGATTGTTGATAGCCTATAGGATAAAAAGGCAGTAGGATGCAAATGGGGTTATAATGTGAAGTATAAGTCTGACTGCACATTAGATCTACCAAGCAAGGTTAGTTGCTAAGGGGAATACTTAAACGTATGGTGTTCATTATGAGGAGACTTTTGTTTTGGTGGCAAAGACGAGTACTGTTAGAATCATTCTCTCAATGACATCTTATTTTGGTTGGGAATTGCAACAATTTGATGTGAAAAATGCTTTCTTGCTTGGATATTTATAGGAAGAAGTCTACATGCAAATTTCTCCATGTTTTAGGTTATTGAATAAAGGAATGATAAGGGAATAAAGTTTGTAGATTGAAGAAAGTCTTGTATAGACTTAAGCAGTCACTCCGTGCTTGGTTTGGTAGACTCACTCAAGTTATGATCTCTGTGGGATATCGGAAAGTCAAGATGACCATGCTCTGTTCATCAAGCATTCCTCAGAAGGTAAACTTACTCTACTCTTGGTCTATGTTGATGACATGGATGTTGTAGGAGATCATGAACTTGAAGGGGAGTGTTGTGAACAAAATCCATCAATATTTTGAAGACAAGTCCAGGAAAGGGATTAATGTTTAAGAAGAATGAAAAATTGAAAAATGGAGGTGCATACTCGGTTGATCATGCAGGGCCTGTCACAGATAGGAAGTCCACCTTAAGATATTGCATGTTCTTGAGTGGAAATTTGGTGACTTGTTGAAGTAAGAAACAAAATGTTGTTGCAAGGTCTAGTGTAGAGGCTGAATTATGACACATGGGGTGTGTGAATTGTTATGGATGAGAATTATTCTCAAAGATCTTAATGTGACATGTGAAATGTTTATGACTCTTTATTGTTATAATTAATCAGCTATTAACTTTGCTCACAATCCAGTTCAGTTTGATAGGCCCAAGCATATAGAGATAGACGGACACTTTTACTAAAGAAAAACTGGACAATGGCCTTATCACTGTTTCTTATGTTCCACTGAATGATTTCATGATCTCACATGCAAGGGGGGAATGATAGATATCCATTCACCAACTTTAGGAGGTGTGTTGATTTAAAAGAAGATATAGTTAATAAGCTACAGTAAGATATTAAATGTGCTGTTAGAAGCTATTTGAAGATTCTATAAATGTCTTTGCAATTGATAAAATCTACTCTTATTCAGATTAATCCTTTTCAAGTGGTATGTTTTCTGAAACATGATCTAGTAAGGTCCTGTAAAAGTTGAGGAAATTCTATTCCTTGGTGTTATGTTGACAGAGGTATTGAATATACACACAGTATACTTCAAAACTACTCCTTGTGAGAAATGACCTCATAATCAATTATCTTGAAATAGATATAGTGTGTTGGGGTGAATGTATGCAGCATTAATTTTGGTTTAAGTTCATTTCAAAGCAAAGAGGTTTATGTTTGAATTTTTTTACCTGAAAGCTGGTTTGTTACAAACCTTTGTGTAAATTTGTAACCTAACCAAAAAGCTACTTTCTATCACTGTTGTTCAATTGAAGGAGGCAAAATCAATTTTGATAGTTCCCATTGGAAAATCAAACATACATGCTTAAAAGTAAAACTTGAACATGAAATATTATTGATTGAATTCACTTGAACAATGCTCTAGGGTACAAATCAAGGTACATCGAATAGTGAAGAGTGGGATTTTCTATATAAATAAGAGGGAGTTGCTAACATTCACCAACTTGTTTTTTTAAAGGGGGTAAGTTAGCTAATTATGACTATAATTATTTTAAAATACATCCAAGGTGTAGCTTGGGGACATACTTCTTTTAAAGAACAAGATGGTGTGTGCTAGCAAATGCATGTGTTTGTCTGCCTCTTTCTCTCTCTCTCTCTCTCTCTCTATATATATATATATATATATATATATATATATATATATAGCTGAAAGAAATACAAAAAAAATAGAAAAGAAATCTAGTATTTAGAAATTCAAACTCTTTGTCTAATATTGGTGTCAATGTGTCAAATATGCAGCAAACTTATTTTGTATTTACTGAATGCAGTTTGAAGGCGCATACAAAATAATTGGTGACTTAGAGGAAATGAATTTCAAACCTACGACAAACATGTACAATGCTATAATGGCAGGATATTTTCGAGAGGTGACATTCTTGGATTTTTAAGATATGTTTATTCTTAGTCAATCTTGCAACCATTTTTCCAGCTAGATTTTAATGTTTGGCATTAATTTCAATCGCAGTATGTTACAATTTTTGTCATTTTCAACAATAAGTTAAAATAGCCTCCTGACACACAAGGACATATTATCTTATATGCATATACTATTTCTGAACTTTTTTCTCTTCATTATTGAAGAAAATATTGAAATTTGTTTCAAATAATGCAATCCTTTTTCACCATTTTGATATTTTGTAGAAGAACATCAGTGGTGGGTTGAGGGTCCTCAAGCACATGCAAGGTGCCAATGTAAAGCCTGATTCTCAGACTTTCTGCTATTTGATTCACAATTGTGAAACAGAAGAGGATATAATGAAGGTACATTCAGCTTTGTTAGATATTATTAGATATAATTAGATATTATTAGATATAATTAGATATTATTTGATATTATGAGATATTATAGATATTGTTAGATATCTCATATTTATGTAATGGGCTTAGCCCATATGT
>Ga0123341_1002626_pt1 | contig 14925 bp, 12 predicted proteins | sample Turbeapinknodule_FD_89959 | JGI IMG/M metagenome (GOLD analysis project Ga0123341, IMG submission 89959) | Root nodule microbial communities of legume samples collected from Mexico - Turtle bean Mexico pink nodule | ecosystem: Host-associated > Plants > Roots > Nodule | place: Mexico: Nepantla... | reverse complement strand
TTTTCAAAACGAAAGCAGAGAAAGTTTAACTATTTAAAACTCAGTCGTTTTGAAAAGAAGAAGACTTAGTCAAAATACCTGATGCACAAAATCTAATTTCCACAAGACTTAGCCAAGGCATCAATTTAAAAAATGAATCTGTTTATTTAGAAAAGAACAGATTTATTTTTATGCAGTAAACGTGTTTTTTGTAAAATATGTAAAAAACAGTTTAAGAAAACTTATGCCTGTTCTTATCACATGGCCAGTGGTTATGAGGTGAGTTACTCAGCAAAAAGCCCACTCTTAGACAACCTCTAAGCACGACCTAAGACATACTTAAAGTAAAGCAAAATACAAATGAAATGTACATAGAAGTCTTCATCAAACACAATCTTGAAGGGGCAGCAACCATCTTCAACACTCTTCCCACCAGTACCACTTGCACCACCTTGCATTAATCTAACGGTTAATTTCTTTCTTTTCTCTCATCAATATAAAGAGAGTTTATCCAAAATATAAATATTTTATTCTAAATTATTTAATTGGAAATTAAAAGAAAAAGTGTTTGGTCTGATAAAAGATTAAAGTATTAGTATAACATTAATGCTATGAAACACTGACAAACATCTTTATTAGTATAGATAATTAATACATATCGTTGCAAAATAATTGATACCTATATTGTAAACTCAATTTCTATGCTAATATTGGTAATAGTTTATGTACCCGTGAGGGCCGCACGAACCGATATAACGTCTTGGACCCCAACTTCTTGTCGGTCGAATGTAAGCTCAAATTCAATTACACTCAATTAAGGTCAGCAAAGTTAATCCGTGATTAGAAGCTAGGTAATTCAACCCTAAACATGGTCCAACTCCTTAACCTGGTCCAATAAGGAAAGCCCACCACAGGTAATATAAATAGCGCACATTCCAAGAAACAGGTACGTTGTTATCTACAGTACTCTGACAACCGAGTGTCAAACCCTTTTGCTAACTTGAGCGTCAGAGTGCCTTCTATAGGTACTCCCCCATTAAGTGTTTACAAGAAGAACGAGGACCGAGGTTACGAAAGAAAGGTGAATAACGAGTAAAGGAGGTTGGAGAGCAATACGACCGAGGAAGAAGAAAAATCCTCTCAATAGTTCTCTAGGCCCCAACCCTTACATGAGAACAATTGGCGCCCACTGTGGGACCAAGGAACATCGAGTTTCGAACGCTAGTAGATGGTATCAACCCGAAGCACGACAAGTGAGAGGATATCTGAAGCTGACCAGACCGCGTTGCTGTTATCTCTACAAAGAGAAATGGCTGAGCTGAGAAGGAGGAACGAAGAGGTGAGTAGGAAGAACAAACAAGAGATTGAAGCTCTTCGTAAGGAGAACAGAGACATGAAGAAGAAGTTGGTCGAGGGAGGACCATCCATCGTGCCGATCAATCTTGTCGGTAAGTCGGTCACCTCCCCTCCCAACCCAAAGGCAGTTGAGGAGACTAAGGATAGGGCCCCCACTTAGGAGATGGATGACGAGTCCTGTCCCAACAAGTCAATCTGCACGACCGACACAATGGATTCTATGCGCCAACACCCGTTCACCGATTCCATCATCGGGGTTCCACTGCAAGATAAGTGGAAGGGCTTCAACAGGGACCGCTACGACAACACGACCGACCCGGATGAGCACATTGATGTGTACACCACGCACATGAGCTTGTATATTGCTGACAATGCGGTCATGTGCCGAGTGTTCCCCACATCCCTAAAGGGAGGAGCTCTCAGCTTATTCACGAAGCTCCCTCCCTTTTTCATCGATAGCTTCGCAACGCTGATGTCTAAGTTTGAGACGCAGTTTGCCACAAGCCACCTGCACCATCTGACCTCCATTGCCTTGGTTGGTATCCGCCAAGAGAAGGGGTGCTTTGAGAACCTATGTTGACAAGTTTAGCAAGGAGGCGATGAGGATTCAGAACATCAACCCGGATGTAGCCATGCACCAAATGTTGACAACCCTACCTCCATAACCGTTTGTCGACAGCCTCTGCATGCAGCCGGCCAGAAGCTTGGATGAGCTTAGAAAGAGGGCTGCCAAGTACATGCAATTAGAGGAATTAAGGGAGTTTCGCAAGGATGAGAATGAGCGTCTGGGCCGATCGACCAACCGAGGAGATAGGAGAAGGGACAACCGGGGCAGTTGGTTCTCAAGGTATACCCTGCTAACAACTGAGAGGGGAAGGATCCTGGACGAGGCTCTCAGCGCTGAGCTAATCCCTCTGCCTAGGAAGGCATCAAGCCCCGAAAATGCCGACCAAAGGAAACAGTGTTGGTACCACCAAAACAGTGGGCATTCCAATGAGGAATGTCAAGCCCTCAAGGATAAGATTAAAGAGCTTATCCAGGTTGGACATCTGCATCATTTCGTCCAGGGTGCATGAGGCTCAAGACGGTCCCTCAGGCGGGACAAGCCCACGAAGCGGAGAAAAATTACTCCCCTCAGAGGGCCATAGACGACTACCGCCCACGTAGGGACGACCCCCCTGGGGAAAACGAAAGAAGAGACCGGAAGGAAGTCATCAACACCATCGCTGGAGGATTCGCTGGCGGTGGAGGCTCCAATAGTGCCTGAAAGAAACACCTACAAGCCGTGCACCAGGTGAATGCGGTGTCGTTCCGATCGAGAATGCCACCCATCACCTGTACCGATGATGGTTTCAAGGGTGTCATCGGCAAGACACCCAATGGTAATATCAGTCGATATAGATAAGTTCATGATGACTCTCTACGGCAAGTGCACCGCATTGTCAGAAGTAATAATTGTCCCTAAGGACGGATATCGATCCCACAAGCAACAATTGACTATTCAAGTACTATATTCGCTAAATATAAAGACAAAATAATAAAATTTGGTTGAGAATTGTTATAATGGCAAGAATTAACAAGAAAGCAAATCAAAGAGTAATTGCTTCAATTGGAAAAATAGGGATTGAGTTTTATCTCTCTCACTCTCATGTATTTTGATTAGCATGTCAATATTAAGTTCTTTGATTGAAATTGATACTCGTAGAAAATTCATTTATATCGATCTCTCGCATATAAAATCCTTAAGAATGTTTCCTAAATATCGATCTCTCGCATACTTATAAAAACAACCTAGAATCACATCAGACGTTTATGGAAATTAACATTTCAAGTCTATCATTAGCACTAAAATATTTTGGGTATTATTGTTTAGGTCTGAACCTTAAAAATACCTCTCGGTCAGATTTAAGATTCTCAATTTGTCACGGAAATTTAGAAGTAAAACAACAATACCAATAGTCAATCAAGAACTGAATATTTTAATATAAGATATCACCTCAATACATAAGAGTTCGAGCATATTACTCCCAATCCCAAAGGGTAGAATTAGCCACGCATACTTCTAGTACCTTCCATTCTCCCAATTGTGTTACAACTCACTCTATGGTGTTTTCCTCTCAATCTGGCACACTAGGGTTAAGCCTCTAGCCCCACATTTAACCTAATTTTCTAGGGTTAGGTTGCTTCCTGTGTCGCGCTAATGGGCTAAGTGATAAAACATAAAAAGGCCCAATCTGTCTGACGCATTCTCGCTTGAGCGAGATACTCCTGTTGCGAAATTGACTTTTTTGGCGCTTTTGTCTATTTTGGGACCTTCCAGCTTTCTCTCTTTAGCTCAAATCATTATTCTTTAATCCAAATCTCCAATCTTCCCTAGAAACCTCTAATTAACACCAAATTTGAGAATAAAATGCTCTTATTCAAATAAAGATCATAAAAAATGTAAAAAAGTATAAATTCATAAATTAGGGATTATTTTATATGTAAATTAGCAATTAATACTCATAAGTTTGTCTATATTTTAATATGAAATATTACTGAAATTAGGCACTTAATAGTTCAGCATCATGAAAACATTGGTGGACCAAGGGAGTTCAGTAGACATCCTCTACTGAAAAACCTTCAAAGCCATGAGGATACTTGAGGTAGAAATGGTACCTTGAGCTTTGCGGGTGAGAAGGTTGGTACTAAAGGGTACATCGAACTTTATACCACCTTCGGCCAGGGGAAGAACAACAAAACTATCAGGATCAGGTACTTGGTGATCGACACCAACACCTCGTACAACATTCTCCCCGGACGACTGTCCATCAACTGGCTGATGGCGATCGTCTCAACACCCCACCTTGCAATGAAGTTCTCTTCAGCGTCAGGGGACATTCTCACGTTGCATGTGGATCAGAAAGTTGCCCGAGAAGCCCGATACATGATATGGTTGGCCAACATAGTAATGGTCACCAAATCGAACGACAAATGGAGAATGTATGTGGATTACATGAACCTGAACAAAGCCTGCCTGAAGGACTCGTATCCACTCCCAAACATTGACCGGTTGGTAGATGTAGCAGCCGGCCACAAAATCCTCGGTTTTCTGAATGCTTACTCTAGGTACAACCAAATCAACATGCACCCTCAGGACAAGGAGAAAACCACCTTTGTGACGATTGATGCGAACTACTACTATAGGGTAATACCGTTTGGACTGAAGAATGCTGGGGCGACCTACCAGAGGCTCATGGATAAGATCTTCAAGGCTCTTATCGGCCGATGCATAGAGGTATATGTGGACGACATCGTGGTGAAGTCCGACTCGTTCGAGCAGCACGTCAAAGACCTGGAAGAGGTCTTCGAAGCCCTCAGACGTACCGACATGAGGCTCAACCCTGAGAAATGCACGTTTGGGGTCGAGGGAGGAAAGTTCCTGGGTTTCATGCTAACCACCGGGGGATCGAGGCTAACCCGAACAAGTGTCGGACGATCGCCAAGATGCGAAGTCCCTAGAACATAAAAGAGGTCCAACAGCTCATGGGACACCTCACCGCCCTCTCGAGGTTCGTCCCTCGGTTGGCTGAGAGGACCAAGCCGATGGTGCAACTACTCCGCAAGGCGTCCAAATTTAGCTAGGACGAGAAGTGCGAAGAGATCTTCCAACAATTAAATAACTTCTTGTCATCTCCAGCAGTCATCCAGAAGTCGAGACCTGACCAACCCATTATGGTGTACCTAGCGATCTCTAAGGAAGTGGTAAACATAGTGTTGGTTCAAGAAGTGGAAAATGAAGAGCGCCCGGTATATTTCGTTAGTCAGACACTCCATGCGGCCGAGAAAAGGTACCAAATGATTGAGAAGGTGGCCCTCGCTCTAGTCCTGACGGACAGGTGGATGCGCCCATACTTCCAGAACAACCCCATTACGGTAAGAAGCGACTACCCCATTTTAAAAAATTTATCTAAGTCCGACCTTGCAGGACGAATGATAGAGTGGTCGGTTGAACTTTTAGAGTTCGACATCCGGTACGAGTCGAGAGATGCCATAAAATTCCAATGTTGACCGACTTCTCCGTTAAGCTCACACCTCTCCCTAACCTCTCGGCCGGGTGGACGCTTTAGGCCCAACCCTTACAAGAAAATAGTTTATACCAATAAAAATAAGTCTGACGACTCATTCTAAGTAAATATATGGAATTTTCATTTGTAATAGTGCTGGAAGATTGACATGCATTCAAGATTCAAGGGTCAACCGCCTACTCCCAAACTAATCACAAAAGTATACGGAGTTTAAATGGATTTTTGGTTCTTAAATATTATTTTCGTTTATCGTCATTTAATAATAATTATGTCATATTGTTTTCGATGAATTTTATCAATAAAAACAAAACATAATTCCATAAGTATTTGAGAAAGATAACAATTACTTCTTTTTTTAAATATTTCACTCTCTAGGATAAATTATTTGGTACGGGGTTTCCATTAAATTAAATATCAATGTTCAAAACATGTTGACAAAATAAAGATGTTATTTGAAGCAATATTTATTTTAAATTGGCAAGAAATAGAAAAAAATGTAAGTTAAATAATACCAGAAAGTAAAAAAAGAACAATAAAAATACCTAAAATGATTAAAGCAAATAAACTACATAAAAATATAACAAAACCATAAAATGATATAATGTAAATAATTGAAATGCAATTGACAACATTTAATACGTTTTAAAAATAATGGTCAAATTATTAATACATTTAGGCTAAAGTTATACGGATTATGTGTCCAATCCGTCAATTATGCGATACGGACCTAAACGGGTTAGCGGATTAAAATAAATAATCCGTCCCGCGTTTTTTTTAATTGGACCCACAGCCCCTCCCACTTTGTTACCAAATGATTTAGCCAATTCACTTTGGAGTTCTTCTGGTAAGTGTGTATTAAGTATTAATGTAATAAAAAATGTATAAAGAAAAGATGAAGGGGTAGAAGTTCCAAATGCTGAATTAAGCAATATGCATTCATGTGCACTTTGAAACATTTGAAAGGATTGATCGAGAGTAGTCATCAAGACAAGAGGAGTTAGCCGCTAGAAAAAGCACCAATAAAAAAAAAGCACCAGAAAAGGGTCTCAAGTCTTGTGAGATGTTATTGAACTCTGTGACAAATGCCCCTCGATCATGGAAGCTGTGAAGATGCCACTTTAAGCCAAACCAACAAGTTTCTCACTGATCTCCCAAACCTTGCGAGCTTTATCTGCATCACTAGCCTCTTGTGACAATTGGTTTTCAAATGAAGCAGAGGCCTTGTTCCAGCTCCAGTAAACACCTGATTTTGTTAGGCTTGGATCACTCACAACCTATACAAGGTTAAAACAGTTTAAATATGAGACACAAGGACTCCTCAAAAGGTCATTCCAACACACACAGAAGTATATAACCATCTACATAGTCTCTTATGGGTAGTTTCTATTACCTGTGCAAGCCTCTTTCCTGATTCATCTTCTGAGACAAAGCCCTTGGTTATGTACTTTTGGAATGGAGGGAAGAGAAGTCTGAATAAGGGAATGTGTTCTCTGAACAAGCCTGTTGTTGCAATGCAACCCGGGTAGAGGGAAGCAAATGTGATTCCAGTTTCTTCATGGAATCTTCTGTGGAATTCTTGCATGGTAAGCATATTGCAGACTTTGCTGTCCTTGTACGCCTTTGCGCCATCAAAGGATCCTCCATCTATCATGGCTGAAGTGTTTAGTCCATTCAAGCCTCCAGCTAGTCCCCTCATGTCACCAAGGTTAGCCTTTGGTGGCACATTTCCTGCCAAGGTGTTTGTGTTTCCTGTTTGATTAACAAAGTTGTCAGCACCAATATCAATCTCAAAAGCCTTCAGTAAAATAATGGCTGACAAGAGAATAACCACAAAAAAACATTCTTTATCATTGGTGATGTTCACGTGGATCCTACTCATAGAAATGTGTCAAAAAGTATGATACTAATATTTTTCTCTAGTAAGAGGCCATTCCCTATTTACTAGAACTAGTTTCATCTTATAATAGTGCATTATAAACGAATGCATCTCAGATAGTGTGATTGAGTTTAGGCCTGAATGGTATTGGACTTATCCTAATAGCAAGCATTTCTCTTGATAAACATCAGAATGAATTATACCTGTAATTGAGCCAACAATGATCAACCTCTTAGAAGGGTAATCAGATTTGTTCAAGTCCTCAAGCAATAGGCGAGAAAGCAGGAAATGGCCCAAATGGTTTGTTCCAACACTGAGTTCGAAGCCATCAGCAGTGTATGTAGGTTCACTAGCAGTTGGCAAGTAAACTGCAGCATTGCAAACAAGCACATCCAGTGGCCTGCCTGATTGCCTGAAGTTGTACACAAATTGTCTGACACTATCAAGGGAGGCAAGGTCCAAATGTATAACAGTGTAGTTTTCCTTAGCCATGCCAGCAGCTTTTGCAGCCCTTTCAGCTTTCAGGAAATCCCTGCAAGCCATTATCACATGCCACTTTCCTGTCTCAGCCAAAGCCTTAGCAGTGGCCAAGCCCAATCCAGAGGAAGCTCCAGTGATAATAACACTTCCTTTCCTCAATGTTTTCTTGCCTTCTGGGGAAGCCTTTGTGACTCCTGGAGTTGTTGCCACTGATTGGACCCTTAAAGGACAATTTTTCTGCTGGAATTCCCTCTGATTAAGAGTAAAATTGAAATTAAATTATGCTTGTGCTTTTGACTAAGTACCAACATTATGAATAAGAAACCATAACATCATGTATATAGTCCATGAAAACTAAAACAGAAAGAAAAACCTTATGTGAAAATGTAATCTGTTATGAAGAATGTCAGTAACAAGTTTTGTTCCAACACATCAGTAAATAAATTGAGTATTAAGAGTAATATGAAATTCAAACAATAATAGTAAAGAATAAGATCATCAATAAGACATTCATGATGTTCGTATTAAAATCATTAAAAAATTATATAAAAGGATGTTTTTATTTTACATTCACGTCGTAATAAAGGATATGTTGAGCATGTTATGTTAAAAGGTTAGTAACATTTCAGCTGAAGTTATATACCGAATGGAATGTAATGACAAATTATGAACAATGAAGTAAAATTATGTTACAGTATTTACTTTGCATGAAAATGAGGGAGAGCTGAAGTCGGCTTTGAGAGCGTCTGCCATTGAAAGACCAAACATTGTGGTGTTCCTGAGAGACGTGGCAGTTCCCTGAAAGAACAAAAACACATTTCCCAAAGCTTTAGTACATGTTTTCTCTTCAAATGGCACACTAAAAGAGAAAAGTGTAGACAACAAGAAGATATGATAATGTGACAGAATGAAGAAAACCTCTTTGGCAACAGAGAAAGAAGTAGAAACCAAAGAAGCAGCCTGGAGAGCCATTGGAACTTGAGAGAGAGAAAAATGTGAATTGGGTCTGTTGTTTAGGAATGTTCCACTGAATTAGTTGAAGAGGGAATGTGATTGCAATGAATTTATACAGTGAAGTGTTGCTTTGGATATGAGAGGATAAGATAGTTTGCAGCATGTGCACATGCCAGGTCACTTCAAACGGGCCAATAAGGTTGTGAGTTCTAGATTTCTGGTGATACTTTTCTTAACTTTGTGCTTGGACTTTGCAAATAAGGGATATTTTGATTCGTTGCAGGTATCAACAGCGAACATCGATGATGAAAGGGACTGGGAATGGAAGCACATCTGGAGTAGACGGCAAAAAAACAAACCTTATTTTGTCAGCTATGTGGTTAGAAAAGATATTTGTTCATATCTTCACCACGAAGGTCCTAGAAATTTTGAGAAGCTAAACAAATTAGACATAGTTTTCTAACTAAATTAGGTTTTGGTATGTAAATGAGACTTTTTATAGTTCTTAAATTTCATGTTTTGTTTGACTTAATAGATTTGAAGATGAATCTGAGAGATTCTATTTGAGTAGATATGACTAAAAATAAATTAAAAATGAAATTATTTGAACTAAGAAAAATAACTAAAAGCAACATGATAATCTTTTTGGTATTTTTTCATCTTTTCGTACTTATTTTTCTCGCACATGAGTTAACAGTGAGACGAAGTACTCGCAAATCTATCCAAATTAACAGTACAAACCCGACGAAAACAGAGTGTGAAAGTTTTAGTCCATGTAGGCTTGCTCAATTATTAGAATTCTAAAAGTTGAATGCATGTGGATATCTGTCTTATTAATTAGCAAAATACATTTAATTGACAATTAATATAAAATAAACAAAAAAATGTATGTTTTTGGTTTCTGAAATTCTAAATAAGCTAAATTTTGGTATCATTCCTTGAAATTCACATTAAAAAAAATAAATAAATTTAGTTTTTCTTTCATTTGTGTAAGAAAATGCCGCTAAAAAGTAGAATTCATAAATCAAGCGTTTTGATTTACGAGGGTGGATATACAAATAGCCACCATTGTAAATCAAGCGTTTTGATTTACAAGGACGGTTGTACAAATAGTCGTCCTTGTAAATAAACTTAATTATAAAAATGTCACCGTATTTTTTACGAAAGCGTTTCAGCGCAAAGTCGCTCTAAATAAACCGCATTTTTATATATTTTGCACTAGTGTATATATTAAGATGATAATAAACACAATTAGGTGTGTTAAGATTTCTCAACGAAGCTACCAAGTATGCACATTTTGTTAAAACTCGTGTTCCTGGAGAGGTGTTCAAACTCATTCCTATACCTATAGAGGTGTTAAGACTCGTGCTCCTGGAGAGGTGTTGAATACTCGTTCCTAGAGAGGTGTTCAAACTTAGTGTAGCTTGAGAGGTGTAAGAATACTTGTCTTAAATATGTGTTAAAACTCGTTTAGTGAAAGACTCTTAAGTGGGTTGCATAAGGGGATTCGACGTAGCCCTAGTTGTGGGGTGAACCAATATAAATGTGTGTACTTTTCTCTACTACATACTCTTTTGGACATGACTAGTGCAAAAAATACTTTTTATGACGATTCTACAAGACTTTGTATGACGTTTCTGATGGAGATACAAATTCAAGCGCTATAAAAAATCTGCACTTTCTATGTCGGTTGAAAAATTGACATAGTAAGTTGACTTACTATGACTATTGTCTATAAACCGTCATAAAATGTACAAAATACCTGTCATAATATATTCAGACAAAACTTTCTATAGGTGATACTTCTACAATCGTCATAGAAAATACGACTTACTATGATGGTTTTCATTAGAACTATCATAGTAAGTGGTTTACTATGACAAATATTCTTACATCCGTCATAGTAAATAAGACTTTTTATGTCATCTATTGCAATAACCATCATAGTAAGTTTGCATTTTTTACAAAAAACGATTGTTTTGACCGCATTCATTAATAACAATCATTTGCATACAAATTTTAGATAAACTCATTCATTGATCCATCCCCCCATTCATTAATAATAATCACTTGCATATTATTAAAGGAAAAGAAAGAATAGGGTAAAATCACTTGTGTATATTGAACACATAGGGTTATGTTTATATAGGAAAAGAAACATAAGGTCTAAGCCCATTACATAAATTTGAAATATCTAACAATATCTCATAATATCAATTAATATCTAATTACATCTAATAATATCTAACACATATCAATGTTATCTAGACAATTGCATACAATTTCCAGACAAACCCATTCATTGATCATTTTTCTTTCATTCATTAATAACAATCACCTATATATCAATGTTATTTATACAATTGCATACAATTTACAAAAAAACCCATTCATTTATCACATTTTCCCCATTCATTAATCATAATCACTTGCATATCAACGTTATCCAAACAAACTCATTCATCGATTAATTTTCTTTCATCCATTAATAACAATCATCTACATATCAATGTAGTCAATTGCATATAATTTACAGACAAAAACATTTATTATTCAAATTTTCTCCACTCATTAATAACACTTACCTGCATATCAATGTTATCCAGACAATTGCATATTATTTTCGAAAAAAACCCATTCATTGATGAATTTTATTCCATTCATTAATAACAATCACTTGCATATCAATGTTATCCAAAGAATTGCATACAACTTACAGACAAACCCATTCACTGATATAATTTTCCGCATTCATTAATAACAATCACCTACATATCAATGTTATCCAAACAATTGCATACAATTTCCGGACAAACCCATTCATTGATCAATTTTACTTCATTCATTTATAACAATCACTTGTATATCAATGTTATCCAGTCAATTACATACAATTTCCGGACAAACCCATTCATTGATCCAATTTTTTCCATTCATTAACAACAATCACCATATTAATGTTATCCTGACAATTGCATACAATTTTCACATAAACTTAATCATTTATCAATTTTAATCTATTCATTAATAACAATCAACTGCATATAATGTTATCCAGACAATTGCATACAATTTACAGACAAACTCATTCATTGATCAATAAATTAACGAAATTTACATCTTATTAGAAACAATAGAAAAGAATGAAGCCCAATGCATTCTAATGTCTTCTATATCTTTATCCTTTAATGGAGATGGATCGTTGAATAACTACAACAAAATTGACATAATCATTAAAAAGTGAAATTCACAATTAAATAATTCAGGTATTTGCGTAAATTTTTTATTACCTCTCTGTGTGTTTTAGTAATGTTTACAGACATGATTGTGTGCATTGCTTCATTACATAATATCCACACTCATAGCTTTCTGATTGATGTGAACACTACAAATTAAAACACCAATATAAGATATTTTATATCATAATTAAATAGTGGTGGGACAAATAAGTTACATTAGGTGCAATTACTTGTATCTTCTTCCTAGCTACATGTGGAAAGCCTTGCAATCTCGAATGAGCCTCCAAAGTCCTATAAAAAGGTAGACATTCGTTAATTCATATTAATCATTAAGGTAGGAAATATAATACAATAAAAAAATTACGCGTCTAGTAAATGTTTGATGGCCAAAGTGTAAGTTTTCTTATGCAATGAACACAAAATTTTTAACAAGAGTGATTAAGAGCTTTGAAGAATCCAAATCCAAGGTGTTTGATGAAAGGCTGGTGTTGCAGTTATGTTTGGGTGGGATCTGGGTAGATTAAAGTGTGATTCACTCTTTTGTTGAATCTAAAACTGATGTGAATTGAAACCTTTTTTTTTTTAAATTAGATGTTTTTCCAACTAAGTGAAAAACAACCTGTTTTTTTTTCGAATCCACCGGTTGTTTTGCTCTTAGAGGTTTTTGGAAAAGGTTGAAAGCTGTTTGACTTGGTTGACTTAATTGTCAAACCAAATCAATCGGTTGTTTCGTGTTTTCAACCGATTGTTTCTTTGAAAATCCTAACAAATTTCTATTTTGAATGGTGAATTTGTCTTAAATGGTTTCTAATTGAATACGCCCCTTCATTAAATGTTTTAACCAATCCTTGGAAAATATAAATAGTTTGTTATATGTTTCTGAAGAGTAAGAAACAATTTTGAGAATTTCACTTTGACATATTTGATCTCTAAGTTTTCAAGATTCACATCAAGCTTTGGATTTTCAAGTGAGAGTGGAATAGAATTGCAATTGCATTCTTTTGAGTTGTATTTTGAACATGGGTAATCCTTTTCTTAATCTTTTGTATTTCTATTGTTGTATTGCCAAGGAGTGTTGTGTGTTCTTGAGGTGTTCAAGATCAATACTCTTGGTGTTGTTTGCCAAAGGTAGTGTGTTTCTTGAGGGGTTCAAGGTCACTACTTTGGTGTGTGGTGTTTGTAATCTGGTTTAATTGCATAGTGGATTACCTAGTGGTTTCTGGGAACTGGATGTAGCTCTTGTTGTAAGAGTGAACTAGTATAAATTGCTTTTGTGCATTTCTCTTTCTCTGATCTCTTTTAAATTCTGTTTTTAAATTGTTTAAGTTTTGACTGGTATAAACAACCGATTGATTCGAAGAAACAACCGATTGTTTTTTTGTATTTCTCTTTAAAATAGTTTGTGTTCTTGGCTAACTTGGTTCCTCTTCTGGATTTCTTCACCGAGTTTCATTAAACCTTCAAAAGTTTTCGAAAATATCTTATAAACAATTCCCCCCCCCCCCCCTCTTGTCTAAAGTCATATGTTCTAACAAAGATAACCACGATAAAATGATGAGGAATAATGATCAACAACTGCCAATGACCCCTATGAGTTATAATAATATTAATAATAAATAAATTCTAAATTAATTAACTGTAATTTAAAAATATATATTTACTAGTGTAAGTAAGGTGCTAAATACACTTCTTTGCCTGCATTTTGAAATGTCTCTATTAAGTATGTTTTCACTTCACTCGCTTTATTTCTTATACTCTGAATGGCAACTAGGTCAAGAAATCCATAAATATAAACATTCTTCTTCTTGATGCAGAGGTGATGGAAATACCTTAAACATTAAAAAAATAATGTTAAAGTAAAATATGAATATATTAAACTATTTAAAGGTTAATGAAAGTATACTTACAACAACCAAAGTTGTAGAACCGATATAGATAGTTGATAACTACCAGTAAAAATCTCACAAATATCCAAATGATATATAAAAAAGGGACGCTACTGGTTCTACCTACAACATCAGGAGACATATCTGATTGGACAATTTGCTTTCCAATTGTCACTACATGATGTGAGTTGATTTTAATGGTTCCATTTTAAAGGTGACACTTTACTTATGGTTTGGATTTTAACAAATATATGGTAAGACCTAGGGAAGATCCCCACTGGACACGAACTTAACCAAGTGGTTAAGTAAGTGTGAAGGTTCACTTCCAAAGGTAAAAAGGAAAATCACATTATAAGGTGACAATGATGCATAGTGTGAAAATTAAAAGGCATGAAAGGAAACACAATAACATGATGGAAACAGAAATGAACAAAATGAAAGTGGTGTATGGAAATGGTAGAAAGGATGAAAGAAAGAATTCTTATGGTGTGAGTTGAGAATGGACACGCCACTTGGAGTATGGTTTCTCTAAGATGAGTGTAGCAAGGCCGCCACTTAAGAGCTCTCAACTCACTTAAGATATGACCTAAAGCTAGAGAACCAAGCCTCACAAAATTTGTGCAAAGTTTTTCTTCTATGTCAAATTTCAACATGAAAATACAAGGAGTAAGGTACCCTATTTATAGGAGATGGTGCCTTGGTAAACGAAAAGCAAGGGTAGGATGGGAAACACTAAAAAGGGGCGGCCTTAGGCATGGACTAAGTTAATGTCGCACCCTAAGTCCTATTTTTCTAGAAAATAGGTCAAATTCCTACCCTAAAAGGCTATGCTCAAGCTAAAGTGATAAGCACACCCCCTATTATGCTAAAGGAAACCTATTCTACTGAGATTAAAAATAAAGACACTAGTTGATGCTCAGCTCCCAAGGCCTGTGCTCTACTCCTTGTGATTCTCTGGGGAAGACTAGATGATGGAGATCAAGCCCAAGAGAACATGGAGGCCACTCATCAAGCTCAAGAAGAGGTGGAGGCACAAATGGAGGACGCCCATGGAGGTCAAAGTCCACCTCAAAGGATTACAAGAAGCA
>Ga0123341_1002625_pt1 | contig 14926 bp, 11 predicted proteins | sample Turbeapinknodule_FD_89959 | JGI IMG/M metagenome (GOLD analysis project Ga0123341, IMG submission 89959) | Root nodule microbial communities of legume samples collected from Mexico - Turtle bean Mexico pink nodule | ecosystem: Host-associated > Plants > Roots > Nodule | place: Mexico: Nepantla... | reverse complement strand
TTTAACACAAGTAAACAAATATATATTATAATCTAAAATATAAGTAAATTTTAATTAATTTTTTGTTGTTATTAAATATTTATAATAGAATTTTCTTAATTTATATTAATATTTTTTATTGACATGACGTAAATCACATTAAAATAGGACAAAGTATTTTAATTTAAAATAAATTTGATAACAGATGGAAAGTAAGCACTAATACTGATGGGAATAGAATATAAGGTATTTTAGCTTTTTCGTACCACCAAACTGCCACCTACGTCCCTGTCTCATTGTTATGCCATCAAAATAATAACAATAAATTCATATCTTCACTTAAAAGAAAAAGTACAAAAATTATATATCTCTTTAAATAAATTTTGATAATAAATTATTATTAGTGTTCATAAGTTGTAATAAATCCATGAATAATAGACATAAATGCTTAAAGAATGTGTCTAAAAGAATATATGTTTGAATTTAGAAAAAAAAAAATGAAAGAGATAGAATATTTGGTTTGGCATGGTGGACTCAAATGATTTGGTTACACTTCCAATCAAAACCTGATCGCACCCAACATGCCTACAATAAAGCCTAACCATAGATAACTACTAAACAACACCAATCTTTTCAATTACTATTCATTTTTTCCTCTCTTATCTCCACGTTTCATCAATAATAAATAATAATAATAATAATAATTATTATTATTATTATTATTATTATTATTATTTATGGTATTTTAAAAATAATTAATATTATTTATATTAATATAAGAATATAACATTTCCCTATAAACAGAACTTAGAATCAATCAAATAAACTTCTTTCGGAACCAAGAAAGTCCATAACTCTAATGTGAAATGCTACATTAATGTGGATGAAAGTCTTAGCCACACCTCAAAAGGAATGAGGCTGAATTATTGTGATTGGAGGAAAATGTGGTAACACGTGCCATTTAGGAATTAGTGAGGTGTGCTGTTTGGATGGTTAAGGGGATAACATGTATGGTGACATGACAAGGAGGGGGTGACACATAAGCAATAGGGGTGACTTTTGTGAAGATTTAAGTAATATTATATAACTCTTTCATTTTTTTTTCTTATTTTAAGAAAACAAAAATAACATAGCCTCAAACATTTCCATACCAAATTTTACGTATAAAATAAAAATAATATCAACTTTCAATCACTCTTTACATTCCATTTTTAACTCTTTTAAATTTTATATATATGTTTGTATATTACATTTCTATCATCCTAAGGATTGAGTAAAAGAGAAAAATATAGATAAACTGTCACATATGTGTTTTCACTAATAATAACATAATAAGAATGAAATGTCTGAATTACTTGAATGTTTTTTGGTTAAATTAATTCACTTTATAGTATAATGATGATAATAATAATATTTTTATTTATATAAATTACATTCTTTAATTTAAGTTTATTGTTTGTAAATTGATGAATAAAGTATTCTATACATTTACTTAATTAATTATTGTTATAATTTTTATAAAAAACTTACATGAATTATTGTTATAATTTAATAATAAATATATTTATTAATAAAACTTTACTTTTATTTGAATAATAGACAAAATAAACACATCACAGATATCGATTTTATTTAGTGTCTAAAATTCTATTACTTTAAATATATATTATAATTTTATATGAGATTTATAAATTTATCATATATAAATTTACTTTTACATAATTTATGTGCACATTGCATTAAATTTTTTGTTATTTGAAATGTATGTACAAACAATACCACAATCATAAAATATGAACATCCCCTCTATCAAAGGTAATTATTGTATCTTACTTGTTTTTTTGTGAATTTACTAAAATTAATCAATTATAATAGTACATGAGGGATGAGACCAATACATGTGTCCCTTATTTATGAAACTATCAAGCTACAAATATTGCAAAACTATTTAGGTAACATAATCAACTATTGCTTCAACCTTAGTATTATTAAAAAGCAAACGATGAATCAAAATTAATAAGTTGTTACAATATTACATAACATTTCCATTGAAATGCATCATATGCTCGAGTTAAAAAATTTTAAGAACCAACAATAAACCTTTAAATATACACATGTAAAGAAAGAAAAATGATGCTTAAAAGAAACACACCTTCAATGCTCTCTCACATGTTTATTCTAATACATTTATCTTGTGGACCTAATATATCTCATATTCAAATCTCTTTATCCATTGGGATTTTATTTATTTTATATTTTGATCTCTATCTTTTAGAACTAGTCCTTAAAATATGTATCTTATATATTCTAACATCTTTAACTTTTTCCCACCTAATTTATCTCATATTCTAATATTTTCATTTATCTTGTATTTTTTTTTCTTAATTGTCTGTTATTATTTTAATTAATCATTAAAAATATTTGGAGGGTCAATCTCTATAAGAAAAATTTGGGAGACACAACTTTCCTTCGGTCCATGTAAGGTTCGCTATATGAATGTAAGTCACAATAATGATGTTCACATGCAAAGTGGACATTAGGAGAAAGTAAAAAATAACAAATATATATTGCATGAGATAATTTTTAATTGAAAATTTAGAAATGATGAATGTAAATTAACACATAATAGCATTATAGTTTGAAGCTTTAATGCTAGTAATCCGGATAAAGAAGAGAACAAGATAAAAAAAAGTTTAAAACTAATTAAACATAACTAAAAAGATTATTTTATTTGTTATTGTTTTTTTTTTATTTATCATTAAAAAACATAATCAACTGCGAATAGAAAAACACTTAAAAACACGTTTTTTAACAACATAAGGGATTGTGTGGTCTATGTAATGAATTATACATTATTTACACATTTGTTAGGACACATGGACAAAAGTCTCTCTTATCTCTCATTGCCTTCTTTCTTTGGCATATTTACTTATTGATACCACCATTCATCTCCCTTTTTCTATGCAAATTGGAACCACCCTTTTCCATACTTTCAAGCATACCAAAAGTAAACATAAACCTACCCTTATATTACTCTTTGAAGCTTAGGGTGATTTCTAATTAGTGAAAACAAAAATCTTTGGATTAATAACAGTGTCTAAGGAGATTTTGTCCCTCTTTGTTCCTCTTTGTCCTTATTTAAAAATTATAAAAATTTAACTTTTAAAAACTACTTATATTATTAATCAATGAACTAGATTCCAAAGTTTGTTTATAAAAAAAGTAAAGCTTTACACCAAATCTGTAGGATTGGGGCCAAATTTGGTATTTTCACTCAACCCTAATGAAATTAATTTATTTGTTGGTTTATTTAACCATTATATTATCTAATCTAATCTTGTATTTGAAGCTGAGAGACAGATCTAGAATAATTTTTGTGTTGTTTTTTTTTTTACTGTGTTTAATAGTATTTGATGTATATGTATGTGTAGCTGTTGTGTGTGTCTGTCTGATTTCATTTCACCTCTCTTTCCTAACCCCCCAAGGCCACGCTAGTGTCACTTTCCCACAATGTGCACCAATAACAACAATCTCTCACTTCCCCACTAAAATCTAATCTGGGTTTCATTCTTCAGAGGACAAAGTTTCCGACTTTGCGGGATTCGGCTTGTTCCACTGCTGTCATGGGCAAGGTCGCGGTTGGAGCTGCAGTTGTCTGCGCCGCCGCCGTTTGCGCCGCGGCGGCGCTGGTGGTGCGCCACCGCATGATTAGTTCCCGCAAGTGGAGTCGCGCCATAGCGATATTGAAGGAGTTCGAGGAAAAGAGTGGGACCCCACTTGCAAAGCTTAGACAAGTGGCTGATGCCATGGATGTGGAGATGCACGCAGGTCTCGCATCTGAAGGTGGTAGCAAGCTTAACATGTTGATCAGTTTCGTCGATAATCTCCCTACTGGGTTCGTAGATTTATCCTTTCTCTTTTCCTTTTTCCCATCTGTTAGCACTTTGATACTGATATTAATAAAATATGTATTTTTGTCTCTTTCTCTATTTTTTTTTTCAAAATAAAGTTTTTAATAGAAAGAGTTTGAGACACTTGAGGATCAGGATGTCCCGGATTTGTTGACTGTCTATTTGTCCCGCTCTCTGGAACGTTGATCTTGTTGTTTTATTTGACTTTTTAAATGGATTTTTGGTTAATCAATCTATTTCCTTTTCCCTTTTTTTTATGTTTTTTTTATCTGCTTGTTGTTTATTTTACGTTCTGAATTCTGATATGGTGAACTGGCAAATTTGGATCAGTGGTGTATTAGTTCATTCATTATATACATTTTTGCCCCTTTTTTAACTTTTTTTTTTGTATGTAATTCAGTAGGTGTTATATGCATTATCTCCGTTATGATCGTATTTTGGTATTATTGGAATGTTCAGAGAAAATATTAGAGCTTTTTTGTTTATTGTAAATCCGGGGTTTTGAAACTGGAACGTGATTTGTCATAATGGTTCAGAATGATACTGCTTTTTAGCAGTTCAGAATTTACGCGATTAAATTGGAGGAGCTTACCAAGATATCATTCATGGTAGTAAGATAAACCATTAACAATTGGATAGTACTTACTAAGTACTATCCAATTGTTAATGGTTTATTACTAAACCATTTGATTGTTTATATTCCGGTTTGAAGAATCTGCATTCATGATGCTGAGAGAGAAATATGAACCAGTTATTCTTAAAGATTTCTTCTGAGTTGATTCATTGTCCACTATATCCATTATTTACAGGGATGAGGAAGGACTCTATTATGCACTGGACCTTGGTGGCACAAACTTCCGCGTCCTTCGTGTACATCTGGGTGGGAAAGACAAAGGTGTTATTGGCCAGGAGTTTGCAGAAGTTTCAATTCCTCCACAATTGATGACTGGTACTTCAGAGGTAAGTGTGTTATGGGAAAATCTATTAGAGTATTAAGCCTTGCTACACTTTGATACATGCTCATTATGTTGTTACAGGCATTATTTGATTTTATAGCATCAGCTCTTGCCAAGTTTGTTGCTGCAGAACCAGAAGGTTTTCATCCTCCCCCTGGCAGACAAAGAGAACTGGGTTTTACATTCTCATTCCCAGTGAGGCAAACATCAATTTCATCTGGGACTCTAATTAAGTGGACTAAAGGTTTTAATATTGAAGATACGGTAATTCTTGTTGCCTTCATTGTATTCAAGTAATACAATATTTACCTCATGATAGTTCAAAACTGCGTCCTAGCCAGAGGAACTTTCAGTTTTTAGAGAGTGAACTCTTTTAATAGATTTCTTGTTGTTTCTCTGATATTCTCTGACTGAGCATGGTAATCTGACAGTCTCTCCTTCATGGTTTGTTTGTAGGTTGGTGAAGATGTGGTAGGAGAACTAACCAAGTCCATGGAAAAAATTGGGCTGGATATGCGAATTGCTGCTCTAGTCAGTCTCACTCTTCTCTCTTTAGTATTATTTTTATGGCTAGGATTTGAGCATGACGATTTCCAGTTTGTGTCTGATGGAGTTTTTGAGTTATAAAATTTTATTATGTCAGTTTTTATTTATTTCAAGTCATTCTTGGTGGTTTGATATATTAAACTGGAAATGAAACTTAACTTGCTGATTTGATCTAGGTTAATGATACCATTGGAACATTAGCTGGAGGCAGATTCTACAATCAGGATGTAATTGCTGCTGTGATTCTCGGTACTGGGACAAATGCAGCATATGTAGAACGTGCACATGCTATTCCAAAATGGCACGGCCTTATACCAAAATCAGGAGATATGGTAAGTAGGTTATGAATGTGTGAGATTTAATTTCTTGTGAAAGAGTTGTCTTTACCTGTTTACTATCTGGTGCCAAAGCATGCTCTGATTATTTCTAAATGTTATAGGTTATAAACATGGAGTGGGGCAATTTCCGATCATCATATCTTTCCCTTACAGAATATGATCTAGCTCTTGATGCTGAGAGTTTAAACCCTGGAGAACAGGTAATAATCTTCTACAGTGTCCATTTTTATAATTAACTAGTGCATCTCTAACATTATTCCACTATTATTCACAGATTTTTGAGAAATTGATTTCGGGCATGTATTTGGGGGAGATTGTTAGGAGAGCTTTGCTGAAGATGGCCGAAGAAGCTGACTTTTTTGGAGATACTGTTCCACCCAAATTGAAAGTTCCTTTCATACTTAGGTATGATAATTTATACCAGCAATCGTAGTTGTTAATAATAGTGCACTGGTGTAGCAGTGGCCACAGGCTGCTATTTTAGACTCAAGCATTTTTGTGTTGTGGGAGTCATGGCTGTGAATAGGGATTGCTGTCTCTCTCTATTTTTGGGTCACTGGTTCTATTTTTGGGTCTGTGTGTGTGTATTTCAGTCTTATTTCGAGAGATAGAGAGAGACCCACTATGTTGCTGTCACGAGAAGTTCAGAATGAGATCAATCAGCAATGCTAGCAAAGTGCACCTTTGTTTCTGTCAAATCTACCATACTGGTCAGTTCTGGTGTTGTTTCCAACTTTCCAGTGAACCCTTATCTTGTTCTTTCCTTCTGCTCTGTACTCTCCTATGGAGCTCCCTGTGTTCTGTCTAACAGACCAACATAGGTCCTTCATTTCACTTCTCTGTCCCTTCTTTCCTCTGGTCTTCTTAGTGCTGTTTGTGTAACATGATAGGATATGGAATGATAGGATAAGAGTGTGTGAATTACTTATTAAGCACTTACTGAATGATTTGCTTATGTCTAAGTTATTTTGATAACCAAAGGGAAAAAAATAAGGTTAAATTGTTTTCATATTAGTAAGTTATTTTGAAGAGCTTATTGAAATAAACCAAAAATAGCTTATGGACAGACCATAAACCATTTTCATCTGCTCTTCCAAACACTTACATAAGTGCTTATGTCATAAGACAAATAGAAAGAAGTTGTAAATAAGCTTTTTCAAAAACACCATGATCTGAATCCAATAAGCTCTTGTCCTATCCTGTCTTTGGTAGACACAGAATAACAATTAAATAGTATTATCATCTCTTTGGTAACACAAAATAACAATTAAATAGTATTATCATCTCTTTGGTAGACACAGAATAACAATTAAATAGTATTAGCACCAAATAGTGGCATGTGATAGAAGTCATAATAAATGACAAAATTACCCTTGTGATACAATTGCATATCATTTTTTAGAAGTTAACTTTGATAGTTTTATGTAATATTTAAATTATAAAAAACATACGAGCAACAAAAAAATTACATACTTTTAATAAAGTTATTTCTCTCTATACATATATAGTTTTAATAAGGAGGCATTGAATTGTAAAACTATTATTTTTAAATCATGTATTGAATTTGAAGTTATAAATAAATTATGTAAAGTAGCAAAATAATTTTAACTAAAAGAGTATAACACGTAATGTAAATATTTTATACCCTTGGAAATTTCATTCCCATTTTAAAATGACAAGGGGAATATGGATGTGATGATAACTTGATTCGTGAACTGCCACTGATTAAAGGAGCACAAGTGATGCAGTGAGAGAGTGCAAAGAAAACACAGTAAGGGGACAAGTGTGCGGAGCGAACTTAAGTGGAAAATATTTTAATCTTATCCTGTTAGCTTCCAACATAGCATTCATCACAAGATAAACTTCAACTGTTGAAAAAAATGGGATAGGATAAGGTGATAAGGTTGTCTTATCATATCTAAGTGTCTCACAAAACAATGGATTAAGATAGGATGTACTTTGCTTATTTTATCATATCTTCCTTACCATGGTCACCACCTATCCCTTACTGTTAATTAGTTTCGTCTCCATCACTGTTCTGTCTCTTTTTTTTTGTTCTTTGACTTGTGTGCTTAGCTTAAAACTACAATTTTTTACAACTTAATTATTGGTATATATTTTTTAATGTTCAAGTATATGACTAGTATAAATTATATAACTTATATTTATAACCTTCAAAATTGTGGTCATTCCATTATGTGCTATCCAGCCATTTCGGTTATAGGGTCTGGCTGGCTGCTTCGCCCCACTATCTGGAATGGATTACTGCCACCAAGCAGTCACTTTTTTTTTTGTCTTGGATGATACCTGTCAATATTGGTCCATGTTTATTTGGAGTATTTTTTTTACTGCATATCTACATGCCAATAATGATTCTGATGCTTAGCCTAGTTGTTTAATTGCATGAATTACACAGAAACCTGAGCAAATTAAGATGCATGCTCTGTTTAGACTTTTTGTGTGGACCACTTTTGATAAAGTGTTGTTCCCCCACTTTTCTACTTAAACCTCATTTCTCAAGATTGCTTTATAGTTGTTCTGTTGTTAATCTATGGCCAAGGTCACTCCATTAACTAACCTGTGCATCAATTCTTTTTGGAACTTGTAAATGAAGTCAAGAATGCTGCCATACAAGATTGCGTTGTCATTGCCTCTTTTGGGGTTTGCTTGGTAGTTGGTAGGAGATATGGGGATAAGAGAAAAGGTGAAAGTGGTGGGGAAAGATTTAGTACTGTTTCTTTATGCCGTGTAAATGGGGATAAGAGAATATTAAAACACTTTCATTTATTCTGTTAAAAGCGTGGATGTAGATGAAAATATCTTTTACTGATAAATGATAATATTGTTCACTATGTATAAGCTTAAGATAGAAGAACCAGTAAGAATTTTTTTGTGGCATTATTGGCATTACCCTTTTCATCCAAAAGTGTGACGAAAGATTTTGCTGAGTGGAGTGGAAATGATAGCCTGTTCATTTTCAACTGTTTCTCTGTGTGCTCGCTCATACCAATCAATCTTCATAAACTGTATTCACTTCTCATATTCGCTTTCATTCCCTTGAGTACACTGCTTAGACTACCTGTTTCCCCTTGTTGAATTGCAACATATATTCACTTTTGGAGTTTTGACATCATTTTAATCAGGACACCTGACATGTCAGCCATGCACCACGACACAACTTCTGATCTGAAAGTGGTTGGAAACAAATTAAAGGATATATTAGAGGTATGCAAGCTCTTCTGCCCACGTTGAAATACTGCTATATGTCTCACATCATTCTATAAATTGTTTTTCTTGGATGTGAGGGGCCAGAACTTAGAATGATGATAAGATAAACTAAACTACCTATTCGTTGTGACCTGTCTTTCAAAATAAAAAGCATTCTGAATATGTTTAAGGGCAATAAAAGTTGGTGCTTCTAATACCCCTCATTTTGTCAGATCTCGAACACATCTCTAAAAATGAGGAAGATTGTTGTGGCACTATGTGACATTGTTGCTACTCGCGGGGCCCGCCTTGCTGCTGCCGGTATTTTGGGCATCCTCAAGAAACTAGGAAGAGACACAGTTAAGGTTGGGGAGAAGCAAAAGTCAGTGATTGCATTGGATGGAGGATTGTTTGAACACTATGCTAAATTCAGAGAATGCCTGGAGAGTACACTGAAGGAATTGCTGGGAGAGGAGGCTGCTGAGACCATTGTCATTGAGCATGCTAATGATGGCTCAGGCATTGGTGCAGCCCTTCTGGCAGCTTCTCACTCCCAGTATTTGGGAGTGGAGGAGTCTTAAATTATTGCCAAGGGAATGTAATACTAGTTTCATTTTTTGCTTAGGTAAAATAGATCAACACATTGAAGAAATGATGCCTTGGAGATCATATCCATAGGAGGGCTTTCTCTTCTTACTGGGGCATTCATTATTTTGGTTCCGGGTTTGTTTCTCCTTCGTTAAGGAATAATATCAAAGATATATACTTAATCTTGAGTGACTAGTCTCACCTTTTGCGGAATGTAGCCAACGAGAATAAATCAGGACTTCATGCATTCACAAGCCTAAATGCTTTTTTATTCAAAGCATTCTGAGTTATCAGTGAAGACTCAGGAGTTGTTGCTGTTGCTGTTACTATTGTTATACTATTTTATCATCATCTTGTATGAAACACGCGAGGTATTACAATTTTATTATCAGTGATTTACCTTCCTTGGATTTGTTTTTCTCTTTTTCTTGTTCATGAGAAAAGTAAACATGTTTCTATCAGGCCATTTATGAAAATACATAAATATCAGACTTCAAACTTAGTTTTGAAAAATTATACAAAGTATGCTAAGTATATCAATTTAGTATATACAATGGTTGACACGACACTGGCTGGTTGTCTATCATATCTATAAATTAATTTTCCTGGTGTCTCTGAAATTAGATCAATTTTTAGGAAATTGTTTTGCACCCTTGTAATTTGAAGCTGCAACACATATGTATTGAAATTCTAATTTTACCTTTTGAAGATTATATTTTGGATTTTTACAATTTGGAATATATCATTTATGATTTTTTAATCTTTTTTATTCTTTGTAAGTTACTTAATAAAAAATATATTTTTTAGACAAATATAATTTCTTTTAACACAAAAACATTAAAAGTAACAATATTCACATAAATAAATAAAAAGTGAGAATATCATGTATTGATTATTAGAATTTCTTGTAGGATATATTTTTCAATTTTAAAATGTAAAACCTAAATACATTAGAAAACTATATAAAAACTATGCTGGTATTGCCTGTCACAAACAACATGTGCACGTTTAGACTGTTTCTTCCTGCACCTTCATATTTTCTTCTGGCACCTTCATACAGAACATGAAAATACATTTTTGTCCTTCTTGTGTCATCTCCATATAGTTTTCAGATTATGTAATTTGGAAACTCATTTGAAAAAAGACTTCTGGATTACATAATCTGGAAGTTATGTAATCCGGAGAATAATTATGCACCTGAAAAATGGCTTCCGGATTATGTAATCCGATAGCTAATTACAAATTTAAAAAAGACTTTTGGATTATATAATCTGAAATATTATAAAGGAGATTTTTGGAAATTTGAAAACTTATGGAGGTGAGAGAAGAAAGAATGGAGGTGCAGGAAGAAATACGTTTAATGTAAACTCTCCCCTTGAAATGTCATTGTCATTGATTAATTGCAATGCAGTCTAGGTTTTGTTCCATATTAGAGTACACTTTTGTAAATGGTATTAGGTCCAATAGGGACTTTAATGTGAAAATATATTAGCCTCCATGTAAAAATATTTTTTTTATCTTTTTTTGCCACCCCAACGTAATCTAGACACATATTTTGAAAAAATACTTCTTTAATTCAAAAGTTAATTATGAATTTGAAAAATATGGAGGTGAGAGATGAAGATATGAAGGTGTATAACATATGAAGGTGTATAGGTAGGATAATTTCAATTTTGGAAGGGTGTGTGATTATTTTTTTAATTAATGAATTGACACAGGGCTGGTGAAAATTGTTTCTTAAATGCTTAATTGACAGGAAATAAGTAAGCACCCCCATTATTAGTACACCTATTATTTCATTTTTTTACAGAAATAGATACAACTACTACAGTTTTAAATCCGCCTCATGTAACACATTTTGCGGACAAGTGAGGTGAGTATAAGTGTTTCAACTCATTCAAACCAAAAACTTTTTCTTAAAGAAATATGACTCGCTACAACACATTAGTTTCATCATAGAGATGCATTTCACAAATCGGTAACTGTACCACCTTATTGTGAAATCAAAGACAAATACTAAATCCAAATAACAAATTCTCAAGTTAAAAAATCATTACTGTCGAATCTCATTTCACAACCAAAGACAGTGGATTTAGAAAACACAATCAAAATAGAAGAAAAATGAGAACCACAGGAAGAGTGCATACGAATGTGGAATAAGGAAAAGCAAAAGCAAAAACCTAACATCAACCTCATTTTCTATGCCATCCACTTGGAAAACTCGAATAAAGCGAAATGCCATTGCTGGCACCCCAATTTGGTATCAGCCTCCTTCTATGCATTCTGCAATTTACACTTCCATGATGTGAAACATTAATGGAAAATAGAATAAGTTGTTCATAAGTAACTGATACAGCAGGTAGGAAACATTTTCATTAGCTCAAGACATAAACCCCAACATTGTTCACACCAAACTTTATTATGCCATAGCGTTGTGTTTTGAGATTTCAGGCATTGGAGGGAGGAAGAGAAGCGTTGTTGAGTCGCTCGAGGACCAAAATAAGAGCCTGAGTACCCAAAAGACCTTCACCATGAGCCTTAAGCGACAAATAAAGCTGTTGAGCCAGAGCCAAACCAGGCAAAGCAATGCCCATATTCTCACACTCCTTCAAACAAATCCCCAAATCTTTAACAAAGTGGTTCACGAAAAACCCCGCTTCAAAATCCCTCTTCAAGATCCTCTTTCCGTACAATTCCAGCGACTTCGAACCGGCGGCGCCGCTGGAAATCGCCTCCAGGTACAACCCCACATCCAACCCCGCCTTGTGCGCGTACACCATGCCCTCCACCAGCCCTACCATCGTCGACGCTATCGTCACCTGATTCGCCAATTTCGCGAATTGCCCCTTCCCACTCCCTCCCATGTAGTTCACTTTCCCCAACACTGAAAACAAGGGTTCCAGATTCTTCACCGTTGATTCCTCCCCGCCAGCGAAGATCGCTAGGGTTCCGTTCTTCGCGCCGCGGTCGCCGCCGGACACAGGGGCGTCCACGGAGTGGCAGCCTTTAGCCGCGGCTGCCGCCGCGATTTCGGCGGCGAGGGAGGGCTCCGAGGTGGTCATGTCAACGAGGACACCGCCTGGGCGGAGGGCGGCGAGCGCGCCGGAGGTTGGGTGGAGGAGGACGGAGCGGACGTCGGAGGGGTAGCCGACGATGGAGAATACGACGTCGGAGCGGGCGGCGACGGCGTGGGGGGAAGAAGCGAAGTGGGCCCCGAGGTCGACGAGAGGTTGGGCCTTGGAAGCAGTGCGGTTGAAGACGGTGAGGGTGTAGCCGGCCCGGATGAGGTGGGCGCACATGGAGTGGCCCATGACGCCCGTGCCGATCCAGCCCACACGCGTGTTCGATGGGCTTACGGGCGCGGCGGCCATGAAGTGTCGGACGGTGAAAGAGTGGTGGTGGTGGATACGACGGTGGAGGAAGCGGAGATTTAGCTGCAGTGAGGGGAGTGGCATGTCTTTTCTTTTGCTTGCCACATATATATCGGTAATATTTTCGGGTCCGATTATCCTGTTGAGTAACTTGTATTGTTAACCTTAGGAATTTTTATTTTTTTAATTTCTTTTTTCAGTTAAAGGAGAACTTGGTTTTAGTTTGAGTTTGACTCATCACAAGTATTATTTGTAATTAAAGTCGAGGATTCTTGTTTCATTTTTTATTTTCAATGTGTATGGGTAGGTTTTGTATGATTAATACTCTATCATTGTACTTATCCGACTTCAGTTTAATGATTGAGATAGTCTAATGATTGAGATGATGAACAACGAAACTAGTTAATAATCAAGCGTTTATTAATCTACTTTTATTAAATCCACAATGATTATATAAATAAACATGAATCTCAAAAGATTAAGTATATAAAAATCTAATACTAAATATTGAATTCCAAATATCAAAATTAACTTGAAGATCGGAGTGTCTTTTGTCAATACCATTTGAGATCAAAACTAACGAGAATGAAGAGTAGAAAAATAAGAATAACTAAAAAGAAAAAGTAAGATAAAGATCAACTAATCAAAGATTATTAAAACCGTCGTGAGTTGGTTATATTTCCGTTTGGAAACACAGTGTTTCCAATGTATATATATATATATATATATATATATACGAGTAATACTTTTATTGTTATGAATGTAATGTAAAATAAACTAATATTAAATTTTCTAATTAAATTATAGATCAATGTGGAAATTTGATTTCAGATTAGATTATAGAACTTCTTCGCTTTATATATGTAATCGATATAGATGTGATTGTTTGATAAGGGATTTTTTTTTATTATATTTCTTTATCGAACCAAATAGATAAATTTATATTTAAAATTATAATTTAACAAATTCCTTAACTTTGAATTTATTATTCACTTCTAAGAGAAAAAACAAAAAAATGTTAGTTCGTGGATAACTTTAGAAATGTGATTTTATATGTAAAAGTACAATAAGTTAAAATTAATTGCTATAATTTTTATTAATGATGACATTATTATTCATTGGCTATCTTTATCATTGACTTGTCTACTTGCTTTGAAGTTTATTGTTAATAAGTTCAATTCTTTTGTGTGATGGAGATGGTGAATTATAAAACACCTACCTCCTCTTTTCATATATACTTTGTGTTATTTCATTAGTGTTTAATATTTTATTTATTTAGAATAAGACGTGACAAATAATAAAATTATAATAAATCATTAAAGTAGATAAAACGTTAAACATAAAGTAAAAGTTTAAATTTTGTTGTGACAGTCTTCTCTTTATTTGTGCACATTTTATTTTTCAATGGAAGAACATTATAATGAAATTTCAATCCATACATTTAGATAAAAAAGAGACGTGTATCATTTTCTCTATTTATTGCCACAACAATATTAAATTAGGATTATTTTCCTTCTACCTCATAACAATTAATTGGCAAAACATATGATAAAAACGCTTGTTTCAGATTTTTTTTTTAAAGTTAAAAATTTAAATATGATGATAATATTAGTTGATAAATTAATACAAAACATAAAAAAAAAACTTATTTCCTCGTCTTCCCTCCTTGCCTAAAAACAAACCGAGTATGAGAGTGGATGGAGTGAAAATGGAAGTATTTTTTTATTATTCACTTAAATAAAGAGATTTGTGTTAATTGTATGTAAAATTATTGTTTTTATCAAATACCTTTGTGTATATGTTATTATAATATACAAAATTAAATATTACATAAATTTATTTAACAATTTTAAAAATATTTAATTATACCATTAATAACAACATATAATTACAAATAATAAAATAAAATTATAACAATAAAAAAGATATAATTATATAAAATTAAAAATATAGAAAATAATAAATATTATTTTCATAATTTTTAATAAATTGTAATACTTTATTGCAATTTAATACAATTTTTTTTATTA
>Ga0123341_1002622_pt1 | contig 14934 bp, 10 predicted proteins | sample Turbeapinknodule_FD_89959 | JGI IMG/M metagenome (GOLD analysis project Ga0123341, IMG submission 89959) | Root nodule microbial communities of legume samples collected from Mexico - Turtle bean Mexico pink nodule | ecosystem: Host-associated > Plants > Roots > Nodule | place: Mexico: Nepantla... | reverse complement strand
TAAATATATTATTTATTATCTGTTGTATTGAAGTTATGTTGCAATAGAGGCTCTTTACACTTTTAGTTAGTTTTTTCTTCTCTTATTATTTTCATATTGATCTGCTTATGAACTTGGTATTGTAATTTAAAAATAATGTTAAGGATAAAAGAAAATAGCAATAATTTGTGTACATTGTTGATTATGTTATCATTATGTTGGAATATAGACCTAGATATAACATTCATTATTGTGTGCCGCTAATTAATTTCAGGAGCATTATAGTGATTTTAAAGACAAACGACTTGTATGATCTTTTTGTAGTTATAAGAAATTTGTAGTATATCTAGTGAGTTATTTATTACAGCATACACAACTTCCTACTTATAGTTTTTATTTTTTGGTTTGTTCTTTTAGGAAAAGAAGCCATCGACGGGGTCTAAATCAAACAGGTATGTTGAATGTTTGGACTTTGGTTATTGTCCATATTTTTTATAATTTATAGTTTCTCTTTTAGTTGGAACACTTAGTTTTGTTCAAAATCTAGTGATTTTTTTTTATTGCTTTCCTTTATTTGGATCATTGAACAGTTTTGTTCAAATTCTAATGAAGTTGTTTTTTTTTTTACCTTGTATGTGTAGAAACCAAGATGAAGATGAGGAAATTCATCAAGCTCGACATCACTACCTTGAGGCAGAGGTTGATGGATGTACTATTTACAAACTTTTCGATGATGCCCATGTTAAAGTGAGTTTGGACCAGTTGTAAATTCTGAGTTTTTTTTTTCTTTAAATACATTCTTTGTGTAGTTTTGAAAATGTGTTGTATACTTTCTTATTTTATATTAGGCAGATGAAGGAGAAGACAATTACATTTGTAAAATTGTTGAACTATTTGAGAGCATTGATGGGTCACTGTATTTTACCGCACAATGGTACTATAGGGCCAAAGACACTGTGAGTTGTAGTTTGTTCTTGTTTTATGATTTTATTTGATGTGATGTTTGTTGGCAATTATTAGCTGATGATAGTCTTTTATTATCTGTTTACTTTTCAGGTAATTAAAAAGCTTGCATATCTTATTGAACCCAAACGAGTTTTCTTTTCTGAAGTTCAAGACGACAATCCATTGGATTGTCTAGTTGCAAAGCTTAACATTGCAAGATTACCATTAAATGTAAATGTGCTGCTGGATTATACATTTTGCATACCTTCTTATTTTTTTTATTGTAATATTAATAATATTTATTTGTTGACTTTTTTAACAATCTACTTCAATTACAGATGGATTTAAATGTAAAGAAGGAAACTATTCCACCTTGTGATTACTATTGTGATACACAGTATCTTCTGCCATACTCCACCTTTGTTAGCTTACCATCAGGTTTCATTTTATCTATTTACATCTTTAATCCTAGTAATTTTTTTAATGACATCTCACTTTTGATATAAACCCTTTCTCTCAGAAAATGGTGAAACTGGTAGTGAGACTTGTTCTACAATATCTTGTGATACTAATGGAGTTGAAAAGTGTGAGGTAGATTCCCAACCTAAGGATGCCTACCTTCCTGATGAGAATAAAGACCTGGAGATGACATTACTAGATTTATATTGTGGTTGTGGAGCAATGTCAACTGGTTTGTGCCTTGGTGGCAATTTGTCTGGCGTGAATCTTGTTACTGTGAGTTTTTTTGCTTGTTTTTATTAAAATAATTTTTTGAATTTGTTTTATTTTAGCTGTATCTTTGTTGATACTGTTTCTTTTTTCCCAATAGAGATGGGCTGTGGACTTGAACAAACATGCTTGTGAATGTCTTAAATTAAATCATCCTGAAACTGAGGTAATTTTAATTTTCTTTGTTCTTACTATACTAATCCTCACATGAGCAGGTGATTTTCAAATTGTATGTTTTAGTGGGTTCCTTATTATTTTGAACTGATTATCTTGACTGTGTACTCTAATCAGGTTAGAAATGAATCAGCAGAAAGTTTTCTTTCATTACTGAAGGAGTGGCAGAAATTATGCAGTTACTTTGCTCTAGTTGAAAACAAGGTGTCACATGAGAAATATGTGGATCTTTTTAGTGAGGTGGATGAAGATGATGCTGAAGAGGTTAAGGAAGATGGAACTGATGATGAAGATGATGAAATATTTGAAGTTTCTAAAATTCTTGCTGTCTGTTATGGTGATCCAAATAAAAAAAAGGAGCAAGGGTTATACTTTAAGGTAGTCCTTTTGCCACTAGTTTTTGTTCTTCTCAGGTTGTTATTGTAACTTCTTCTATCTGTCAGCTAAACTTGGTTACATTGGTTTTGCTTTTTAGGTTCAGTGGAAGGGTTATGGACCTGAGGAGGATTCTTGGGAACCAATTGAAGGCCTAAGGTATGTTGAAGTATTTTACAAACTTGTTTTTGCTAATTTTTTCCATTAGCATTTAATAAATGCTATCTCTTTTAAATTATTGTGTTATTTTTTGATCAATGATAGTAAGTTATAATTCCTACTAATGTTTTTGTTGCTATGCTAGATTCATTATATTCCTGTATGGAATAATTATTTGCTGATTTAAATATTATATCTTCAACAGTAATTGCAAGGACAAGATTAAGGAATTTGTCACTCAAGGCATCAATTCAAAGATATTGCCTTTGCCAGTAAGTTCCAATTGAGTTTGTGTATTATTTCTCTAAGAAATGCATTTAAAAATTCAGTGTGATTATTATGTTTGTTGCTGTTGTTGCATAGGGAGGTGTTGACGTGATATGTGGTGGACCTCCTTGTCAAGGTATCAGTGGTTTCAACCGGTTCAGAAACAGAGAGAATCCTTTGGATGATGAGAAGAACAAACAGCTGGTTGTTTTTATGGATATTGTTCAATACCTTAAGCCCAGATTTACATTAATGGAAAATGTGGTTGATATCGTAAAATTTGCGGAAGGCTTTCTTGGGAGATATGCCCTGGGTCGTCTCCTTCAAATGAATTATCAAGCGCGTCTGGGAATTATGGCTGCAGGTGCTTATGGGCTTCCTCAGTTCCGTTTGCGCATGTTCTTATGGGGGGCTGCACCTTCTCAGGTGATTAATAGTTAACTATGTTTTATTCAATTTTACCTGTCGGTGCATGACTTGTGTTAAAGTCATATTTTCTTATGCGATGCAGAAATTGCCTCAATTTCCACTTCCAACTCACGATGTTATTGTGAGGGGTGTTATTCCCTTGGAGTTTGAGGTACGTAATTGATCAATTACTCTAGCTTTAAGAGTATATTATGGTTGAAGACTACTATTTGAACTTGCATGCTCATTCACTAAATTTGTTATACTATCTTGCTTGCAGACAAATACAGTAGCTTACGATGAAGGACATCAGGTTCAACTACAGAAAAAACTTTTATTAAAAGATGCCATTTCTGACCTTCCTCCGGTATACTTTAAAGTTATTGTTGCAATTTTTCCCAAACCTTATATATCCGTATTGTGTTAGTTTATTGTAGTAAATTTTATCTATGTTCAGGTTCAGAACAGTGAACGTCGGGATGAAATGGAATATTGCAAACCTGCTGAAACAGAGTTCCAACAATTCATTAGATCATCCAAAAGTGGTAATACATTATTATGCATCTAATCTATAATGTATGACACACCAATTAAAGTCTGCATAGAGACTTTTCTATGTATCTTTTCAATTTCTTTGTATTGCTTCTCAGGCTGCTTCCTTTGTAACTAAAGTTGTTAACATACGTGTAGTGTTGATTATGATATATTATGCAGAAATGTTAGGGATCCAAAGTAGAACAAAATCATCGAAGGCTTTGCTTTATGATCATCGTCCCCTGGAATTGAATGCGGATGATTACCAGCGTGTGTGTAGGATTCCCCAAAAAAAGGTTTTATTCATAGTCATTTGTAATTTATCTGTTATTATTTATATAATCTTAATTTTAAGTTCAGTTTTCTAATAGACATTTTTATTGTTATCAGGGTGGGTGTTTCAGAGATTTACCAGGTGTTCGCGTAGGAAATGATAACAAGGTTGAGTGGGATCCTGACATGGAACGTGTTTATTTGGATTCCGGAAAACCATTGGTAACATGACTCTCAAGAGTCCATTCTTATAATTAAATGTATATAAACTGGTGTTTTATTTATCAAATCAAATGCCTGATTGATTTTTTTTATCTATGTTGCTTCACAGGTTCCTGATTATGCCATGTCTTTTGTGAATGGAACTTCATCAAAGTAAGTTTATTATTAATTTGAATTTTAACGAGGAGAAAGCTTCTTATTTTTGTAGATTATGTTTTGAATCATTAATTGATTTTTTCAGACCTTTTGCTCGGTTATGGTGGGATGAAACTGTTCCAACTGTTGTGACAAGAGCAGAACCTCACAATCAGGTATGTTATCATCTATTTGCAATCTAGAATGGTTGTTTTACATATTCTGTTGTTGAGTATAGTATGATGTTGTCTTTAGGCAATTTTACACCCCGAACAAGATAGAGTGTTGACTATTCGTGTAAATGCACGACTCCAAGGCTTTCCAGATTTTTACAAGTTGTCTGGACCAGTCAAAGAGAGGTAATGCATTATTTGTTTAATGTGTGTGTGTTTTTGGAGGAGGTTTGAATAATTTGATATTTTGGTTATAGGTACATTCAAGTTGGGAATGCAGTGGCAGTTCCAGTTGCTCGTGCTCTAGGATACACACTAGGACTTGCATTTCAAGGTTCTACTTCTTCAACTGATGGGCCATTATATAAATTACCTGATAAATTTCCCATGATTAGGGAACGAGTTTCTTCTGTATCTTCTGAAGATGATGAACAAGCTCCATCACTAGCCTAGGGAACTACTTTATTTTGTATCTTCTGAGGCATAGGAAACATTGTTGTAGTGTGCCGGAAAAATTGTTGTAGTGATGTTACTGTTGAAAAATTCTCCATTACTATTTTTTGGAGATATTTGAGTAATGAAGAAATATTTGTTAATTTAGTTGTAAAAAAGTTAGTTTTGCCCATCACCTTCAGATTTTGTGTGCAGTGATAATTTTAATTTATATTTTCTTGCATTTTATTTAAGTTTAAAGTGCTTAATATAGTATAAACGTAATATCATTCTTACATTAAAATTATATAATTTGTTTAATGTATGCAATCTTGAAGTTGTTACTTTAATATAAGTCCCAAATTTTTTATATTAATACAATGATGATGGGACTTAAAACAGAAAAGTACAATAGTATGAATGCATGCAATCTAATTAATAAACAAAGGGGCATGTGAATAGTTTAGCCTGGAAAAGAAAAGAAATTGACAAAAATGTTATGTTTGAATGACTATATATAGAATAAATATAATTTTATACTATAACACTTTTACATTTAAATTATATAATTTATTTACAATAAATAAAATATTTTAATTAAACATAGTTTTGAAATTTCTATTTCAAGGAATAGAAAACATTTATCTGCTCTCAATTTTAAATCAGTAATCCAGTAATGTACCTGCATGCATGCAGGCATGCAAAGCATATGATAAAAGAAGGGACATAAAAAGCATGTGAATTAGTGAATAGTTTGGTGAAGAAAAGGAAAAGAATTTGAAAAAGGTCCGATTCAAAAGAAAAGAAAAAGGATTTGAGAAACATCTAATACCTGAGGCTATTATTATGGTAACTTCTCTCCTTTCTATGAGATAGGGCCTTAAAATAGAAGAAAGAGAGAGAGAGAAAGAAAATAGTGGTGTTGTGTTTAATTTTATTGTGTGGTGCAAATGATGATGCAGAGATAGAAATAGGCTTGGCTCATTCCATTAAATAAAACATCTCGGCCTGTGTTCTGTGTTGTAGGAATCGGAGAGTTCTCAAGGAACAAAAATTCAGAAAACACAAAAAAATTCACAATAATGGTTTCCTTAGACTCTCTCGATTTCTTCCTCTTCCGTGTCAGCACAGACTTCTCATCTCCTCTGGCCATTTTTGTTCAGGCGCAGGTTCTCATTTGCTTCATCTTATGTTGTATCGCATTCCATTTACATGCTTCAATCTTGTTTGTTCTAGAAAGATCATGAAATGAAAATTGAAACTCATTTAGTCCATTAACTCTCATAATTTCTACAATCAACATAACAGTAAGAAGCCTACATATGAGGATTATGCTGTAATTCGTGCAACATTATAGATATTGTGTTTTGATTGTATAGTCATTAACTATTTACATCTTTTTCCTTCAAATTGTATTCCACCTGTTGTTTCTTAAGAAAAAATAGACCATGCTACTTTGTCACACAAACCTGATTTGAGGTTTCATTATGTAGGGATGTTTAATTTGCTTACTCCTTGCTTTAGGGTGGGCTCTTGCTTCATTTGTCAGGTACTCATATGTAAAACAGAGTTAGGAAACTCAATTATCATTCTGTACAAAAGAAATTTAGAGTACATGATTTTTGTCTTGCAGGAACCGAGAAATAAATAGAATAAAGAAAAATATGCGGAATGGCAATCACTTTGCATTCCTCTGTCATGATATTAATGAACTTGAACATTCCAATCAGACTGATCTTCCTAGAGTAACAGTAATTATGCCCCTAAAAGGATTTGGAGAACACAATCTCCATAACTGGAAAACTCAGGTATAGAACACATACCACTGCAACATCTTGACCCAATGAAGTATTTTCCATGATGATCTCTTTCCCTGTTCAAGCTTCTCATTTTAAAAGGATTTGTTTTGTTATCATGATTATGTTATTTTACAGTTAACATCTCTTTACGGTGGCCCTCTAGAATTTCTTTTGGTGGTTGAAAGTCTAGAGGATCCTGCATACCGTGCAGTATCACAACTAATAGCAGATTTAGAGGTACACGTTGAACTCATTTTAAGACTTGATTCTATTGTTTTGGCGCCTTGCTATTTTCTGCATCTTACTCACTGCTTAATTCATGCAGGGTTCTGTCGATGCTAGGGTTATAGTAGCTGGTTTGTCAACAACTTGTAGTCAAAAAATTCACAATCAGTTGGTATGGGTTTTTCTTATACTTTGTTGTCCCAGTATTTTTCAAATGTAAAGTAGACCATGGTATATTTGAAACTTCTTTCCATCCTTCAATTTTACTGTTAGTTATATGATCATGCTGATGGATCTTTAGCTGTTAGTTGTCTAGTTGTTGAAAGACCATATTATCTATATAACCCTTGCATGGCAAATACATCTAAGGACATATATATATATATTTTATAAAAACTTTCATGTTAGACATCAAGAACCTACATTTACTTACTACTGATATGGAATGTCAGAGAAAATTCATTCTTGTTAATTTGTTAGTTTGCCCTTGCTTAATGTATTTTACACCTGGGCAGGTTGGAGTAGAGGCAATGCACAAAGACAGCAAGTATGTGTTGTTTTTAGATGATGATGTTAGGCTACATCCTGGATCAATTGGAGCACTCGTTAGTGAAATGCAAAAGAACCCTGAGGTACAACTTAAAATAATTTTCTTCTAGTGATTCTTTTGTTACACATTTCATTGAAATAGTTACAGTTACACTTGCCTATAACTATTTGGTTACACTCTTTCAACTTTTGATGCTTAACAGATATTTATTCAAACTGGATACCCTCTTGATTTGCCATCTGGAAGTCTAGGGAGTTACTGCATCTATGAATACCATATGGTACAGAGCTAACTTTAGATTTATAATCCTAATATCTACAGCAATATCTCATCGGTTTGTTAGGAGTTAGCTGTTACGATTGTAAATTTGAAACTTTTTATGATGTTAGCAACGGGTTGAAACATAAATATTATATTTTACTTACTCAACTCGTTCCCATTTTTATTTTGTTCTACAGCCTTGTTCAATGGGCTTTGCCACTGGTGGACAAACATTCTTTTTGTGGGGAGGGTGCATGATGGCAAGTAGCTTCTACCTTTATTTTCATCTATGCATAGAAATACTTTCATTCTTACTGTTGAGCTTTTCTCCAGATGCATTCTGAAGACTTTAGGAAAGACAACTGTGGTGTAGTCTCAGGACTTAGAGATGGTGGATATTCTGATGATATGACTCTAGCAGCAATAGCCGGTATATCTTTGAAATTCACAATGTGATAATCAAATTTTTCTTGGTCACTCAAATTACATGTTTGTTGTCATGATTTTGTCCACTTCAGGGGCTCACAAGAAGCTCATCAGTTCTCCACCGGTTGCAGTCTTTCCTCACCCCCTTGCAACTGATCTTAATTTTGGAAGGTTTGTGATTATTTCTCACAAAAAATTAAAGTTTCAGCTCATATCTCCATTAATTATTCAAACTTGTGCAGGTACTGGAATTATTTGAGGAAACAAACATTTGTTTTGGAGTCATACGTAACCAAAGTCAACCAAATAATGAACCGTGCATTGTTTGCTGTTCACTTTTATTTGTCATGGGGATTTGTAGCACCATACTGCATGGCAGTGATTCATGTTGCAGCAGCAGTAAGATTTAACACTAGGGGAAATTCACTTGAAGAGATAAACTACTCTTCTGTTGGTGAGAACACTACTTTTCCTTTGTTGTTAGTATTGTTTCACCTGCAGAAAAAGGTCAGGATGGTGAAACAGAATGAGGGATACTTTTTCATAGATCTGAAGTGATAGGAAACTCTTGTGATTGGACTCAATATTTAGTACAAAAATAGCATGCTCTTGCACAAATATTATAACCACTTGCATAGTATATAGGTGCTTCATTTAAGTTATTGTTTATGCCGTCATTTTCTTATCTTCTCTGTCTCGTGGGGTTCTAGATCAAGAGAAAGAAAGAAATCAGGTATGAAATGAATTAGGAATAGTCTACTATGTGGATTATTATGTTTTAATAACACAACAATAACATATTATATGCTCTCATGTCATGATTCATGAAAAGTGGACAATGTCGATGAAGGGGAGAAGAAAAATGAAAGGAATTCTTTTTTCGATGAACTTAAGCTTTAAGGTTTGTCTTTCCTCAGGATTAACAATGGTGTGCCTCCTACTCATATGCACTCTTATTGCACTTTTCTCAATGTGGAACTTGACAAGGATAGAAGTTCTACTTTGCAACATATTGTCGCCAGAGTCAACTCCTCTTTCTTTGGCTTCTTATAATTGGTGTAAAGTAAGTACTTCTTCAAGTTCTCAAACAAAAGAAAAAAAAAATGTTTCACCAAGCTTGTTTTATAAGTTGATGGATTAATGATGTCCTCTTAGACATCTTACTCATTTCAACATGGCATTGCAATGAAATAAAGGGATGCATGAACTTATTGTGAAAAAAACTATAATAAGTGAATACTAAACTAATATGATGTCAAGGAATGTGAAATAATAGTTGGGAAGAGGTAAGATTTGATTAACATATTTATCTTTTCTCTTGAGCAGGTATTCATTGCAATGCTGGTAGATAATTTTCTATACCCTCTATCTGCAATTCGTTCTCATTTTACCCAAGCTATCAATTGGTCTGGCATTATATACTATTTGAAAGATGGAAAAATCCACAAGGTAAATTGGTTAAGGTTTTATTCTACTTTTGCTTGACTTTACAACTTGACACAAAAAGTTGTAATTATTACTCTGACCTTTCCATTCCAAATGCTACTATACTCTATAATGCGCAAATAGTAAACAAGAAAACCATTCATAACATACTCTCTAACACATTATTTGTTAACTTTTATTATAAACTATTAAATCATAAATGAAACTAATTAAATGAGAAGTGAAACTTGTGAATTTGAATAAATTTCAAATGATAATAGAAGATTGTATTGTTAATATTTTTATGGTAGAAACTAGGAAGGGAAGGTTGGAACTATGCATTCCTTTTTGTCAACCAAATTATTTATTTTTTGGTTCATTCATATTCTTCAGATAGAGAGATTACCAAAAAGACAAGACGTGGCACCAGTTTTCACAGACTTGGGAGGAAAACATTTGTATGGAAGGAAAGGGTTTCCTACAAAAGGCTCATTCCTCACTTCTTTGTCCAAATGTTTGTTCCAATGGCGTCAACCAAAGAGATCTGAGTAATCAAAAACTTCATTTAGCATACAAAGTTTCTCTGTATTTTGTCTTGTGTAGGCAAATTTTGAGGCACAATGGCTCCTACTTTTGAAGCATGGGTTTTGGTATATCAACAAATATTATTGTGTAGTGAATTCATATTTGATTGATTGATTCTTTTTTAGACAAAACCCTTGTTCCATACATATGTGCTTTTAACGACATAATTCAATTCTATGTAATTTTCAGCTCAGCTCATTTGTAACTGTAAAAATTCTCTCTGTCAATTTATAAACAACCAAAAATTGCTAATCAGATACAATTTGACATTTACATTTGATTCTTTAATTTCATTTCTCCATCACACTGCAATACGTTATTTTGTAACTTTTCCCTTAAACAATGTCCTGCTTTAATATTTAGGCGGATCCAAATCATGGGTTGGACATTCTTAAAATTCAAGAATGTACTGATTTTTATTTTTCAGCACTGTCACATTTTGTATATCAAATAATATTTTGGCTGCTGAAATTAAATACTAAACCATAAATGCAGATTTTCTAAAATCTGAAATAAAACAAGAAAACCAAAATCATCGATAATAAAGGCAATGGATTTTTAATTTAGCTTCATATTTTTCTATAATATGAAATTTGTTTATATAAATAAACTATAAATAAAGTAAATAATGGAAAAGGAAATTACTAAAGATAAGAGACTAAGATGAAATAATGATGAGGTGAAGGGGAAGCCTCATTTCAATGCTCAATTATATCAAAATCATGCATTCCAACAACAACACTTGAATTACTGTCTAATGAAGATAAATGATCAGACAAGGAGTGAAACTTTGGGGAGATAACAGGGAGTAAAATGTTAAAATTCTCAAATCATACATCTCTTGAACATTAAAATTCTGGAACTACTGCCTAAGCTATTGCTCCAAATCTCCAATGTAGAAATCTTCAATCATGTCAAAGACTCGAGTTGCATGCTGTGGTCTGCAAAGCAAGTGTAAAAAAAGTAACAGATGAGGAGAGATTTTTGGACTTTCCCACAAACAAATTTGGAAAAGCAATTACAAATGGAGACATGATCAAGCAGATGATTGGGATTTGTTAAAACGCAGATTCTCAATTCTCACTGTTGACTAGTTCTAAAACTGAAATATGATCAAGTCACATTGCATCTGTATTAGGAAAAATAAGCTAAATTGTTTGATAGGGAACACAACTGGTAGCAGCAACCTGATCACAAAATGTCAGAAGCCTTTTATGATCAACAACTGGTATAGCATGGCAAATATAAAATCATGTGAATTATTTTTTTTCGATGACGAGGAATGGGTTGATGTTGAATTTTATATATAATATGAAGAAGGAACTATGATGTTGTTATGTTTGTAGCTGTAATCATATTCACATAACATGGTTTATTAATTTATTAACAAAGTGGAAACCAGTATCTCTTGTATTGACCAGATAAGCTTCAACAGAGTCTATGAAGATTATTGGTATAACAGGACAAGGTTTAGGGTTTAAGCACGAAACGCTATATTGTATTCAATATTGAAATACACATTATTAGATCTTACACAATTCATGCGATTTCACCTAAGAATTGGCTTAAGCTTTTATGACAATCAGTTCATGACATACATAACATGAATCTAACTCTGCATGTGCTTACAACATGATTAATCCAGGTACATACCAAGAGGGAAGGAAGAAATGTTTTATAGGCAAATTTGGGAAAAAAGAAATGTAAAGTAAGCAAACAAATAATAAATATAGATAAATTAATATCTTCATTACAGATAAGTAATGCATGAAAAGGAATTAATGCATACCCAAAAAATCCTTCAGTTGAATCATCTCCAGCATGTGCTAGAATGGCATCACCACCTGGATGTTCTTCCACATAAGAGGTAACATCATATACCTACAGTGTGAAGAAAATCCAAGAAATGTAAACTATGAATGTCAGTGGTAAAAATGGCAAATCATAACATTACCTGCTAATTTAGTTTAAAGCATTATGATTGAGGTTATAGGTTCAAACTTCAAACCTCATTAACACTATTGTACCAAAAACAAATAATGTAGAATATATAAGATTGAATTGAGAACATAAGATTTGATATGGAAATAACAAGCTCATACCTTTTTCTTGATGATTATCCAACAATCTGTTCTCTTGTTATGCAATGAAACTTCCATTTTACTGTAGGATTTTGATGCCTACAAGCAGAATACAGAATACAATGCATGATACCAATTAGATAAAAAACAATCACGCAACTAAACACACAATTTTATGTTTGAATCAACCCTTCCAAAATTTTGTTTACCAGTTATTATGAGCTCCAACAATAGCTAGCTACATTTACTTCCAGTCCAATCAAATAAGTTCACCATGACCAATGTTTGACATGCAGCTCAAAGCAAGCAATTTTCTCTCACCAAACTAGCTACATGCTCCTATAATATGATAAAAAAGATGTAAAATGAAACCTATCTTTCTTTAGGGAAAGTCTAAGCTGAATAGATGGTGACTCAATAAGAAAGGCTCTGAAAAACAGCATCCCTAATGTGAATTCCCCTTTTATTGGCCTCTCTGAATCTCAAAATTTCAACTCTGAAGCAAAAACTGGGAAAATTCAATTCTTAAGCACTATGATGAAAGGCCTCCCAAAGTCATGTCTTTGCTTTTTAGATTGTACTCAACTCAAATAAGAAAGACGTCTTCCACAAAAAAGATAAAATCATATCATTAAGGAGGAATCAACACCATTCTCATTGAAACTCTTTTCCACACTCTTATTATAGGGTGAAATCCCTTGTAGGACCCACAACAAGCCAGACCACATTTCTATTGGTCGAAAATATAAATTTAACTTTTAACAAATATTTTGCGAGCATTCTTAGTCATCATCAACACAAATCTTCTTTCTTTTAGAGTATGATATGAGCATTGAGCAAAACACCCAAATGACACCAAATCTTAAGAAACCCACCTCACCAAGTGCTTGAGTAACCGAAACCAAGACATTACAATACTTATTTATCTTAATTTCAATTAGATCCGAAATGTTAAAGCTCATTAATTATCCTATTCTATCACCTATGGAAATAACAGCAGAATCCACAACAAAATGCTAGAAAAAGCACCGAGCAAGTAAAATACCTTATCATTGTTTGAACTTGCTTGAGCTTTTGCCTTATGCCCTGAGACAGATGCAAGGAATTAACGTAAGAACACACAATAAGCACAAGCATACACAAATTTCAAAAACACATAATGTGAGATAGATGGCAACATAATAACGAACAGAACCAGATTTTCGGTGTCGAGGGTTGAAAAGAAGAACAACGAGGAAGAGGCCCAGAAGCAATGCAAGTGCAACCAGCAATACCATAATTAAAAGTCGGAAACTTTGACTCTTCATCCAATCTGAAATGGCGAAAACAAGAAAAGGGCATGCGTTTAATGCAAACATATTGAGCACACTTCGTGTTCATAAATAGTAATTACAAGCACTTTCAGAAGAGAGAGAGAAAAAAAAAACAGAATCATGGCACAATCTGAACTCACCAATGAGAAGTTGAAAGCATTGAATAGGAACAAAAAGAAGAACGTGTGAAAAAATGTTAGTCAGCACTCACCAATGAGGAAGAAGCTGCGAGTGAAGACAGTAAAATAACACAGTCTCACAAAAAGGGTAAGAGAGAGAAATGCAAATGCTACCTGCACCCAACACTTTTGAACTTGCACCCAACATAATTTTAAAAATTCCGAAAATACTCTTTATTCTGGAAATAAAAATCCAGAATTGAAAATAATGCATTTCGGGAAAAAAAATCTGGAAGAAGTTTTTGTATTTTGGATATAAAAATCCGGAAAAAAAATCAAATTTTCATTTCGGATAAAAAAATCTGGAACTGAAAATAATACATTCCGGAAAAAATTATTCTGAAGAGATTATTGTGTTCCGGAAAAATGGGTCCAGAATGTAATTTTATATGTATCCCATTTTCTTAAGGGTATTTTCGGTATTTCTCCTGTGATTGGGTGCAATGATATGGTGCAGGAAGCAATTGCCAGAGAGAAATAACAATGTTGGGCCTTATAAAGGGTCTCAACTAGACTGCTACTTCCTACTTCCTACACCCCCATATCTTTTTGTGCCATCCCCTATGAAAGTACATTTTTATCCTTTTTCATTATTCTTGTACATAATTCAGAAGATGATTTTGCATCTGAGAGTGTTATTTAGATTTATAAAATTCGGAAGTTTTTTTGATTTTGAGATAAGTTTATGGATTATGTAATCTAAAATCATTTATCTAATTCATTTAAATAAAAATAAAAATTAAATTGGTTTAAAATTTATATGTAAAAATTATTTTTTATTAATTTAAAAAAATTTATACGAGTTGACCCAGAGATCAACCCTTATATGGGGCAAACCAATAAAATTAACATGCACTTTTTTTTATACAGGACAAACCAACTCGATCTATATTTTGCTAGTTAAATATAAGACAAATGAGTTCACATGGTCTTTCCAAAAAAAAGTCACTAAGGAATTTTTAAAGTTTAGTTTCGTCTCAAAGTTCTTTTAAATGATACTATTTGATCTTTAGGTTAAGTGAGCTTAAAGAACATTAAGGAAATGATAGTGTAACACAAAAAGTTGGCCAACTTATCCTCGTATCACTTTAAAAAAATCTTAAGATGTTGAAAGTGAACTTTTTTTTAAAAAACTAAGAAAAGTGATTTTTTTACCATAAAATAGAGATAAAAAAGGAAGTAAGCCTTTTTTCTTATTTGTCAAGGAAACAATATTTTAATGATTTCAATACAAATAACCTATATAACATAAACACGAATAAGTAAAGAAAACTATATATTATAT
>Ga0123341_1002621_pt1 | contig 14934 bp, 5 predicted proteins | sample Turbeapinknodule_FD_89959 | JGI IMG/M metagenome (GOLD analysis project Ga0123341, IMG submission 89959) | Root nodule microbial communities of legume samples collected from Mexico - Turtle bean Mexico pink nodule | ecosystem: Host-associated > Plants > Roots > Nodule | place: Mexico: Nepantla... | reverse complement strand
GTTAAAAATAGTAGCTAGATGTAAAAATAAAAAAATCTCCCCATATTAGAGAAACTTCACATTTTACTTAGAATTGTTTATTTTTACTTCATATTGTTTGAAAAAAAAATATCATTATCTAAGCGTTATTCTTTAATGAATATTAAACAAGTCTTTTTGTAATCAATATTTTATTTCAACAATTAGGTAATGTGTTTTGAAATTGGATAGGTAATCTATATGTTATAGTTTAATGAATAGTTGAGAAGTCTTTATCATTATAATTAATGCATTTTGTTTTTAATATGAAAATAATTTACACACTGAATAATTGAGAAGTTTATAAAAAATATTTTAAGAAAATGTGAGCGGTTGTAATACTTAAAATATATATATATATATATATATATATATATATATATATATATATATATTATATATTATAATTATTATTCTATTAGAAAATGAGAGCATCATAATAGTTAAAAATTTTTAAAAGTTTAAAATTATCATCATTTTAAGATAGAGAGAGTAATTTTTTTATGCTGTTGTGGATTTTTTCTTGTTTATTATAAGTATGAATGTCACTTATGATATTATGTGACTTTTGTTTATCTAACCATAGAGGAATTAAATACAAATTTTCAGTACATAAATCATCCACAACATAATTGTAAAGTGTCTAACCATGACCCAATTTTTCTTATAAAAATATTTTATCAAACATATCTTAGATAACAAATTTGAAATTTATTAGCATGTGTTTATAAAAGATAATTAATTAATAATATCTTTAATGTGTGTTTTTTTTATATATAAAACAGACCCTTAATTTCAAGCAATTTAATTATTTTTTTTAACTTGAATGAATTTAATTAATTTTTTTTTCTGTAATGAAAATTTCTATTAACAAATTATTTAACTCTCAAATATAATTTTTTTAACATCTCACATTCTCTATCTTATACTTCATATAAATGTTTAGCATTACAAAAAATAGTTATTTATATAAAGAGTTTTCTATAATTTTAAACAGCTCAAAATTATTAACGGAATGAAAAATAATATTTATTAATAATCAGTTCATATATATAGTTAAGCAACTTTTGTTCTATCAGAACTAATAATAAAATTTGAACAATGTTTCTCATGTGTTGGTATATTATATTAGGCTAAAACTTTTCCATGGTATTTAAAAAAAAATATGAGATTGGATCAAACCAAAAAAGAGTAACGAGTAAAGCATACGACAACAAACCCTTTGATTATGAAAAAGAGAGAAAACAAGAACATTTCAAAATTTGAATTAAAACATATAAGAAATGAAATTTTAAATTATTGTTTGTAAAATTTCATTTTATTTTTCTCTTTGATAAAATAAAAAACCCAATTTTGTATCTCTATTGTTTTTCCTCAAATCCAAACATTGAGAATTAAGTGGAACCAACATCCAAATTTTAAACTTTGCTAAAAAAATTCACCAATTTGTAATTGGGAAACTGAGAAGGGTGCTTTTGCACAAAAAGACCAAGTTTGGTAGATTTCTCATGTTTCATACTTCTCACGATGTTTCCTTTCGTTGTTTGAACATTATTTTTTTTTCACAGCATATTTTAGTGAAAAGTACTAAATATTTTTTAAATTTTAATTAAATATATTATACTATCAGGCATAGTAATATTATTAATTTTTAGTACATCATAAAAGTTATATCTAGAATAATTTTAGTTATTCAAAGTATACTAAATAAGACCGATAATACATAAAAATATATAAAAACTAAATTCTTATTTTTGTTATAACGTTACCACATTAAATAATTTATTCTTATAAAATATTAAAATAATTACAATTTTTTATCCTTTTAGTAAGGTGATTTTTTTTTCGTGGACGTACACATTTAAATGCATGGCTTAAAAGTACAATAATTTGTTGTTTTCTTCTCGACATATAAAGAAAATTCTCACCTTTTAAGCTTTGATCTACGTATACTAATTCAATCCTGTGTTTCTTAACACATTACCTATGGTTTTGTCCATTTACATTGGATTCTATTAAACAATGAGGGACAAGTTTTCTATTTTCGAAAAAAATAAGGTGTACATTTTCAAATATAGAAAATATCAAAGTAGAAGGAAACCCCACTACCTGTGATTGCGTAGGAGTTAAGATCAATCATGTTTTTTTTTTTCTTTTCACCTTTTCAGTTATCTGGTAACAGTCTTACACAGATTTGTATTTTTGCACATGAACATAGTAGATCATGTCTCTTGATTTTGTTCATCAGAGCTAGATTCCCTCCTTGATTATGCCACGTGATGATGAAGCGCTGAGGCACACAGTCTTCTCCTTGGGGCTCCCCACACTGGAGTTTTTATGAAGAAACTCATGTTGCATTAATATTGCTACCTACCAGTACAAGGGAAGATAGCAAAGAAATCAACCATTCTTTGCTACACCAACTAACACGACACTCCAAATTCATTCAAGGAATCACTACCATTTTATTTCCATTCACCTCACTTTGTTTTCAAATATAAGGTAACCTTTCTTCTCTTCATTCCTTGCTTGCTCTTTGCTTCTGAGGAAACCATTAAGAAAAGTAGTTATCTTTTTTCCCTTTAGTTACCACCCACTAATGACTAACCCTCAAAATCTTTCATTTCCCCCATTAGTATTTTCTTTTCTGTATGCATAAACTATTTTCGGTTGTCAAGTTAATTGGTCTTGCTTGTTGTTACTACTTCAGTTTTCTATGACTGTGTCGGATGACAACATGATTCAGCCAGATTGTTTGGTTCTTTTTCAGTTTTGATCATTGGTTTATGGTTTATCATTGCTGACAAAATATTCTCAACAGGGATTTTTCTGTTATGGGGGGAGGATGAATTGAATTGCATGTTTTGTTGTCTTCATTATACCGACTTTATTAAGAATTGTGTTGTCTATGTAACTTCTGAAGTACATTCAAGAGTTTCACATAAAGAAGGTTTATGGTCTCAGTTCTTGATATGCCTTTTTCTGCTTGTGTGTGTGCAACTTTGTGCTAAACATCAATATGATATATATTTTTGCAAGTGTCCGAGTAAATTATGTTTAATCCATGCCTTTGTTTCATCAGAATGGCATCGTACTTTGATATGCCCTTCAGTCAGTTCAATATTTGGAATTATCAGACCTTTGTCATTTAAAAAATAATTGTTTTGCTATAGGAACCATGGAAGGGAGGATGGGACTCTTGTTTCTTGTTGTATTGGGTGCTGCTTGGGCTTGTGATGCAAGAGAAGTGCCCAACCTTGATCAAATGAGAAATTATACAGCAAACACTGGTATTTCTGGTAACATTGTTCACTAATTTCATTCTTAGCTTTTTTTGCCTTGTGTTATTCTGCTTTGGCAACAGATTGGAGACATGTATTGCACATGTGAATTAATAGTAGTACAGATTTTTAGTTCAAACATGTGAATTTAAGTGAACCTCTTCAAATCCATCATTGCATAAAGTTTAAAAACCCATGGTAGTATGATCTGCTAATATAGTGTATACCTTAGATTTAGCTATCAATGGATGACACTATTCAGAAACCGAAACCAGTTGATTCAGTTAAAGTAACTTATGTTTACGGAATAACTGGAAAGTTTATGTTATATTGTTTAGAGTAATAGTTATATGACACTTTTTCAGGGCAACTATAATGACAGAAATGATAAATAACTATGTTACATTATTTTGGTTGTGTGTGCATTATAAATCTGCAGAAATATCAAGTTAACCATCTGTGATAGGATAAGGAGGGATCTAAAGAATAAAGGTCTTGAATGAGCCAGCTCATATATGATCTCTTGAGTCCAGAAGCTCTTCCATTAATGAGATGGAACACCTGGTGTAAAATCAATATGGCTTTTCTTCCTCTGAGCTTGACTAATGAGCTTCAATTTTATTAAAAGTCTTTTCCATGAGAAGACATTATGTTCAAATCTTTGGAACTTTGTTTTGAATAATTTTCTGTTAAATATAGTTTTAAATGCAAATGTGGCATAAATCATTTCGTTGACCTAACTTCAACTTGCAGAACTAAAAACAAAACTGGATATGTGTGCACTTTGTGAGGAATATACTACCAAGGCACTTGAATATATAAAGCAAAACATGACCGATGAAGAGATCATTGATACCCTGCACAACACATGCCACCTGCTTCCCTCTTTCAAGCAGAAGGTTGGCCATCTTTTGCTTCTCTTATGTGGGGTTTAGATACTGTAGTTGTTCTCAATTGCTGTGGAAAATCAACTTTGATTTCTCTCTGTGCTCTCTAATATTTAAAAACATTATTGGCAACTTCATCAAGCTCAATGGATGATGGCCTCAAAATATGATACTCATAATAACTTGTCATATAGAACCAGATCCAATCCAATGAGCATGAAAGAGTTAAGTGCCTTAAGACGATATTCACCTGGCCAGACAACTGTCAGGCACATTTTAGACTTCAAAGGGAGCATAAGTGAATAAATAACAAACTATCAGATGATATCCTCTATGAACTTAATTGTTTCTTCTGTATCGCACAGTGCATTGCTTTGGTAGACTATTATACTCCTATTTTCCTCTCGGAAGTAGCTTCACTTAAGCCTAGAGAATTCTGCCACAAGATCGATATCTGTCAGCTCACTGAACATATTTCTCTGCAAGTTCAAGAAGATGCCTGTGAGTTTTGCGAAGAAACTGTTTCAACTCTGTTGGTTAAGTTGAAAGATAGTGACACTAAGGTAAGCAATTTCATCTTCATGCTATGAAGTGTGACACTGGTGTGAAATTTTACTTCATCTGTCCTGGTATGAGCAAACTTTTTCATAAGTTTCAAGTTTTACACACCTTTCATCTTCTACAAAACTCTGATGGGTGTTGCATATTGAATTGCTTCCACAGTTTTAAAACCATTGTATAAAGATTTTGAATGCAAATTAGACTCTTTTTTTTTAATTTGAGAAACCATATGGTTGCAGAAAAATAAAAAAAAGAATTTTATTATAATGGTTGCAGAATTAGGACGTATATGCACAATATTTCATTAGAAATAAAAAAAAAATTATCCCAGTGGAAAAACAGGGAAAAATATATGTAACATGTAGATTTCTAAAATATATGTAATAGGTAGATTTCTACCATCTTTGTTCACTTTAGAGTCCTCTGCTATCTTTACTTTGACCCCTCCAAAGTGGTAATTCTAGCACTACCCCTGCTTGGTTTAGATTGTTTTGTTGAATAAACTGCTAACCTTTTATTTCAAAATGTCAGCTAGAGATAATTGAGACACTACTGAAGTTGTGCAATGCAGTGGAGAAGTATGCAAATAAGGTGAGCAAAATCTGACAAATTCCTCCATTTTCCTCAATTTGTTTTCAATCATATTAAGTTTCAATTTCCAACTTCTATCCTATTGACCAAATTAGAAACTTTCATTCTTGGAAACCCAGTAATTTCCTTGCATTAATAATAACTTCATGGACTAGACAACTTCCTTACCATCAATAATTGACTCTAGTGTGAAAATTTATTTCTGGATGCTCATTGCACCTCCCAGAGAAACAAACTCTACAGCAATTATCTTCAGATACTGGGAGAAGGACTTTTTGAATTAAGAATAGTGATTATAGTATTTGGATTGCGGATGTCATGGTACATAATGAACTAGGCCAATATGCATTCACAACTAAGAATTTGCAGTGTTGTATAGAAAGTGCACTAGAGCATAATTTTCCTAATCCCATTTTGGCTTTGATTATTCATTTGTCTTCCAAATTGTTTGCAGTGCAAGAGAATGGTTTTCGAGTATGGACTCTTGGTTTTTGACAATGCTGAGAAATTCCTGGAGAATGTAGATATATGCACTGTAGTACATGCCTGCAAATCTTCAGAAGTAGCTAGCGAGCAAGCTCTTCTTTCAGACTCTTAACTATAGAAACAAAACTCTACCAGATTTATGGCTCCCTTGTTACTGTAAGATTTCCATATACAATGTAATAAGGAGGAGGGAGTGTACAATTTCGAAGCATTGTCAGTGTAAAGTTTTTAATACTAGTAATCATGTGTCAGCACATTATCAATAAAAAGTTGAAACTTTCTGTGTAGTGGTTGTAAATTTGTAATACTCAAGCTTGTTTAATTATTTGGAAATACGTAATCTTATGTTTGCATGCAGTTCTTCAGAAGAAAAACTTTATATTGCAGCAAATATTCTGCTTTTTGCAGTGGGCTGAACGATAATTTTGTTTTTTGAGCTCCATCAGAAAACACTAGAACCAATTATGAAATGGTAGTATGAAATATTTTTTCATATCATCAACCAAAATCTCCATAATAAGAGAAATTATTAAGTGGCCCACCTCTTATATGGTCCTAACTAATCTTTATTAAGTAATCCACCACCTTTTATTCATGCTCCTCACTAATCTTTAAGTAATACAGTTGAATATAATTAATTATTTTATCTTATATTGGTAAAAACTAGTCAATGTTAGAAGCAATGATTACTATAAATGGTTAAGGAACCATCACTAGTTTTGGTACCACATTACCAAAATCAATTGAGTAAATATTTAAATTGATTTTTGAAAAAAGAAGAGGCTGATTCATATGTTTCTAAATCATTTTTTTTTTATAAATGAGTCATTATATCATAACTTTGTTGGCATATTACTCCTTCTCTTAATAGACAATGGTAAAATATTGAAACTTTATATAATGGATGATGTACTAGTTTGATTGAGAATATACATTTAACGTGCAGTTTAATTGTGTGATATTTGCATAATGACACTCAAACTAAATTTTATGTTGCACCAAGGTGGAAAGTTCATGAGGAATGACTTGGTCCTTTGGAGTACAGTGAGAGGGGTGGGGGAGGTTTGTGTGTGAGAAAATTTGGATGAGAATTACATCAATAATTGGCTAATGAAGTTGTAAAAGTATCATGAAGTTGAAGACATGTACTTTTTCATGGCAAGAAAAATATGAAAGATGACTTACATTTTATTATAGATTATGTTGATATTATTGTGCTTTTAAATAACTATTTAGCGAATTTAGGAAGATGAATAAATTGTTTTGATAATAAATCTGATCCAATACCTAAATTTTACGGTGAATCGGTTGATGATGAGTTTCATTTACTAACTATATTAGAAGTAAATGGTAAAGAAGAATAATGTGGTCAACAACCTACTAAGAAGTGAGAAAAAGATGGCCATCAAGAAGAAAATATTGCAGATCAAGCTATTAAAACTTGTCTAAGAGGACCTAGTTGATGGAGGTTTGGATGGTGATGAAAAGTATAGTGATGCTCTCAAATTCTTATGACTTTTTGAACATAGTATATACAAGCCACCACTTGGAATGGTGTGTCAGTGCTTTTAGTTTTTATAATAAGAGTAAAGTGAATGATGAATGAATATGAAGGCATATGGTTAGTAATAAGAGGAAGCAAGGGATAGAGATCCCAAGCATAGACCAGTACAAAACATACTAGAAAGTCACATAATGTTTGATTAAAACATTCAAAATTATGTATTGTATTCCCTGTTATGTAACATAGGTAAGTAACCTATATTCTATTTATTCAAATTGAAAATAGAAAGTAAGAAAAAAGGTTCCTTCATTACTTAGGAGTTAAGACTAATAAAAGACTTTCCTTTTCACTTTTTCGGTTCTAGTTGAAGTCTTTGGCAGATTTTTGTTTTGGGAGAGAGAGATGCACAGAGCATCAAAGATGAAGCATCTTGATTTTGTTCATGAAAGCTAGACCCCCTCTTTCATTCTGAACCATTCCTTGCACCAACCACAAGGCACTCCCAAGTTCCAGCAAGGAATCACTGCTACCACCTTCTTTCATCATTCTGTTCATCGTTTCATTTAAAAAAAAATTAAAGTTTAGAAATCCAGTGTGAGATTAAGTTAGAATCCCTGTGAATCTCCTCAAAAGGCTCAACAAAAAAGTAATCTCTCTTCTCTTCATACCTGGTTTAATTTGTTTCTAATGTAAACCACTAAGAAATTTAGTATTTTTTCTCTCTTTAGTTATTTGTTGATTTTGGCTTAATCCCAAGTCCCACATCGGTGGGTTCATTGTTTGGAAAGGAGGTTTGAGGGTTATAAATTAAACTCTCCTCCAATAAAATTGGGCTGTTTGGAGATTAGGTTAAATTGGCTGAACTTCGTGAACCATTTTCTGGTGTGTTTTTTCTCTTTTATTATTCCTCTGTTTTAGTGGGAAAATTACCCGTTTTTTCCAACATTATCACCCTCTAGTCCTCGAAATTAATGTTTTCTCGCTAGTCTCCCCCCATATCATGTCAGGCATTCAACTATTATAGGTTGTTATCTTATCTGTGTTGGATAACAATATGGTTCGGCCAGATTCAATTTTCTGGTTCTTTTTCACTTCTGATCATTGGTTTATGGTTGACCATTGCTGACAAAATTATTCTCCATCAGGATTTTCTTTTCTCGGGGGTGCATGAACTGAATTTTATGTTTTTTTGGCTTCATTATATCAAACTCAGAGCTGTGCCTTGTAACTTTTGAAGTACTGAGGTGATTCAAGAGTTTCACTGCATAAAGATTTATGGTCTTAACTCTTAGCACGCCATTTTCTGCTTCTGTGTGTTCACCTTTGTGCTAACAACAAATATGATATATATTCTTACTGGTGTCTAAGTAAATTATATTCAGTGTGTTCACCTATGTTCTATCAAATAACATCATGTTTTGATATGTTTTTCAGAAATGGTGTTCTTTATAATAGCCCTGAAATTTAATTAATTTCAACTTTTTCCCTGATGGATGTTATCATTTTTGAAAAAAGTTTTGTTATAGGAACCATGGAGGGGAGAATGACACTCTTGTTTCTTCTTGTATTGGGTGCTGCCTGGGTTTGTGATGCAAGAGAACTGGCTAACCGTGATCACTTCATCAGTAATACAGCAAACTCTGTCTTTTGAGAACTTTTTCACTAATTTCATTATTCATTTTCTTTGCTTTTTTACTATCCTTATTAGGAAGTTAATTAAGTGGAGGCAAGTATTGTAGATGACATTTTCAATCCCCCATTTTTAGTCTATTGCTTTGGTGAACGTGAAAGTGGCAGCTAGGTTAAGCATAGATTAACCAACACTTAAAACAAATGCTGGCATTGACACTTGTCAATTGTCAAAAAGTATGATCAGATTGAAATAAAGGGTGGTATGAAAAATTTGTAGTGAAATTATTGAGGTATACTAATTTTGTGGGATAATATAAAATGAGACCAGTGACAAGAAAATGGGTTGATGTATTGAAGCGATAGTACTATAGGTCAACCATGTAAACTTCAGTGACCTTCCTCAAATTAGGCATTTCATAAAAAAGTCTTAGTAGAAACATCAGCTGTTAGTTCCCCTCAGAAACGAAGAGGGTAAAAAGCTAATGACAAACCGGGATTTGAAGATTAAAGGGCTTGAATGTTCTCAAAATACTTTTGTTAAGGACTTGTGTTGTGTGTATTAAGTGATGGATGTTCCTATACTCCATGATTTGCATCTCCCAACAAAATAGTGTAAGTGAAGAATTTTATTCTAAACACTCTTCTCAGGCTTAAAACTAATGGCCCAATTTTTCAAAAACACTAGTCCATTTGAAATACTTGCTAGTTTTCGTTAGTCCACTGAACCATGTAGGTTGATTGAGCATCATGTGCATATCTAAGAAACTGCTTTAAATAATTCTTTCAAATGTAGTTTGAAACGCTAATGTGGCATAAATAATCTTGTTGATCTATTTTCAAATTGCAGAACTAATCAGAAAACCAGACGCTTGTGCACTTTGTGAGGAATATACTGCCAAGGCACTCAATTATCTAAATGGAAACAAGACCCAGCAAGAGATCATTGATATCCTCCACAACACTTGCCACCAGCTTCCCCGCCTTCATCAGAAGGTTGGTCATTTTCTGGATCTCTTGTGTTTTTGTTTTAGATGTCGTAGTTGTTCTCAGTTGATGAAAAACATCAAATTTAATGTTCACTATACTCTCAAATGTTTAATCAACATTGTTGCCACCCTCTTCAATCTCAATGCATGTTTTGGTGCCTATATCTTGTTCCTGTTAGTCCATTCGGTGGATGGCCACATACTAGTCATATAAATAATAACCAAGCTCAGTTTTGATGTCCAATGAATTAGCTAACTTGTTGAAACTTGTACAAATTGTGTGTCATCAAGACAATACTCTCTTGGTCAGACTACCATAAAGACACTTTGGACTTCAAAGGAAGCATATCATAAATGAATGAATTACAATTGATCATATCCTAAATTTATTCCTCTGTTTCTTCTGTATTGCACAGTGCATTATTTTGGTGGACTATTATGCTCCTCTTTTCTTCTTAGAAATGGCTACAATTCAGCCTGAAGACTTCTGCAACAAGATCAATATCTGTCATCTCATTTCATATATTTCCTCACAAGTTCAAGAAGATAGCTGTGGCTTTTGCAAAGATACTGTTTCAACTCTATTAGCTAAGTTGAAAGATAGTGATACTAAGGTATGTAATTTCATCTTTCTGCTACTAAAATGAAGTTTGGCACTGTGGTGTGAAATGTTACTTCATCTGTGTCCTGATATGAGCAAACTTTTTCTATAGTTTCTAGTTTTTTTTTTTTTTACCAGCAAAAAATGAAATTAAATTAGTTTCTAGTTGTACAAGGTTTTCATCCACCACAAAAGTTTGACGGGTGTTAAATGATTGCATGGAGATTTCATTGCAAATTATACTTTCTTTTAATTTAGAAAATCTATAGTTGCAGCCATATCAAAAGAATTTTGATTATAATGTTGGTGCAGCAGCATATGAATGTATAGGTGGAAAAACAGGAAAAATACATATAACCTAGTATTTTAGCACATGTAGTACACAAAAGTACATGTTTATTTTTTTATATAAAAACTATATTTTTGAATCCATAGTTTATATATATTTAGAAATGAGTACAAAGATACAGATGAAAGGAGGGTGACTTGAGTTGAATGAGAAATAACTTTTTTAAATGAAATTTCAAAATTAAAAATAAGTAATATATTTCAAAAAAAATTGAAAACTGTCAATCAATAATTATTTTAAAAAATGTTCTCATTTAAAATACTTTATTTTTATCAAGAAGGATAAGATATACAGATAGATTTTCTACAGTTTTGGTTCTCTCAAAAGTCTAATACCTTTGCTTTGACCCTTTGAATGTCTTAAGCCTATTACAATTGTTTAAGTTTTTTTAACTATTGGTATGAAATATCATTCTGCTTGATTTCGATGATGTTTTGTTGAAAAAACTGCTAAACATTTATTTTAAAATGTCAGCTAGAGATAATTGAGACAACACTGAAGGTGTGCAACTCAGTGGAGAAGTATGCAAATAAGGTGAGCAAAATCTGGCTAATTCCTCCATTTTCCTCAATTTGTATTAACTCATATGAAGTTTCAATTCCCAACTTTTATCTTATTGAACAAATTAGATACTATCATGCTTGAACTCCGGTGATTAATTTCCTTGCAATGATATGAACTTTGCCAACCTCCTTATCATCAACTATTGACTCTAATGTGAAACAGAAAATTTATTTCTGCATTATCATTGCACCTCCAGAGAAACAAATTCTAAACAATTATCTTCAGATACTGATAGGAAGGATTTTCTTCACGTTAAGGATAGTGATTATAGGATCTGGATTGACCAAGTTATAATGTACATTATGAACTAGGCCTATGTATGTGCACAAATAAGAATTTTGCAGTGTTGTTGAGTAGAAAGTGCACAAGAACATAATTTTCCTAATTCCATTTTGACTTTGATTTTTTTTATTTATCCTCCAAATTGTTTGCAGTGTACAAGAATGGTTTTGGAGAATGGACCCTTGGTTTTTGACAGTGCACAGAGATTCCTGGAAAGCACAGACATGTGCACTGCAGTATATGTCCTGCAAATCTTCAACAGTGGCTGGCCAACAAGCCTTTCTTTAAGACTCTTATGGAAACAACGTTCTAACAGATTTGTGGTGCACTTGCTGCAGAAGATTGCCATATACATAACAACACATTGAGAGAGAGTAAAAGTTGATACATTATCAGTGTAAAATTTTCAATACAGTATATCTAATTATGTGTCTGCATATATCATTGAAGAATTCAAGACTTTCTATGTAGCGGTTGTGATGCTCATGCATGTTTGATTATTTGACAATACATAATTTGATGTTTACAAGCAGTTTCTCTAAAGAGAACCGATATATTTTTGTGGTGTCCAGGTTAAAGTTCTAAATGCAATTATTTTGAGCTGCTAATATTATTGTGAAAGAAAGTGAGGGTGACCACCTTTGATTTGAAATAAACTCCTGCATTAATTTAATTTACTTTAAATTTTAAGATATATATATATATATATATATTCTTAATTTACACATGTTCTCATTTTTATATAGGAACTAAGTTCCTTTTATCCATATGTGCTTTGAATGTGTATTTGTCAAATAGTTAACCAAACCACTGATATATCCATAAATTATCATATATATAAACTTGGGGCATTAAAAGTGTAACACTAAGAGTGGGTGCAGGAAGAACTTTGTTGGGTGCAGGAAGAAACACTCCTAGTTATATCTTTGGTTTTTTACTATGGATCTTGTTGGATTAGGGTTGTTTCTCCTTTCACTAGATCATTTCAAACGTGCATCCAAAACAATTATATTAAAAGTTTGTTATGTTCTTAATGATTTAAAACCTAGGTTCATTAAGGTACACTTTAAGTCATTCATTCCATACACTTGAGCACGGTGGCGGACGAAGAGAAGGGTGGCGGCAGAGAGAGAAGGAGTTGTCAACGGAGGAGAAGAAGTGTGCACCAAAGAAGACAGTGTTGACGGGTTGTGATACGCAGTTTTCATTGGAGAAGAAAGTGAATTTTCGTAAAAGTGTTGATTATCGGATCTGTATATCCAGAAGTGTTATTTTTATTTCGGATATCCATATCCATAAGCCAAATCACATAATATCAACAACTTTTGTCTTTTGGATATGAATATATGTAAGCTAAATCACACAATTTCATATATGAAAGTCCATAACTCATGTCACTTTCAGATATGTTCATCCAAAAGCTTAATTGGATTAAATGATCTTTCGGATACATACATCCGGAACCAACTGACCTCATTTTGGATTTCGAATCAAAGTAAATAATAACCACCTCATTTTGGATTTTGAATCCAAAGTAAATAATAACCACTTTTTCAGATTGTTTAATTTGTAAACAAACATGAATGACAAGGACAATTTTAGGTTTTGAATTTTATATTGAGTGCAGGTTCAAATGATCTGGTTTAAGGAGAAACAACTAGACTTTTTGGAATTATATGTAGGAAAATGTTTTGTTGGACTACTCTAAGAGTTTGAATATCCTTAAATACTCTTATTTGTTAATTATGTATTTATTGTTTATGGAAAAAGAAATGCGGACTCTTTGATTTATTTTTTTAAATGCAAGTAGACGTATTATAATATCTACTTCATAATTCATATTTTTTTATTTTTTAAGTTCCAATTTATTTGGGTAAAGACTGCCTGCACCCAACAAAATTTTCAAATTCTGAAAAATGTCCTTTATTGTGGAAATGAAAATCCAGAATTGAAAATAATACATTTCGAAAAAGTAGATTGGAAGAAATTATTTTGTTCTGAAAAAAAATCAAAATTTCATTCTAAATAAGAAAATCCAAAATTGAAAATAATACATTTCAGAGAAGTAGATACAGAAGAGATTATTGTGTTCTGAGTTCGAAATGCATTTTTATATCTATCACATTTTTTTAAGGGGATTTTCTTCTTTTTCCCCTAGAATTGGGTCCAGTGATATGGTGCAGGAAGCAATTGCCATTTATTTGCTCCACCAACCAAAACACTGGCAGTGTAACAAATCTTTTTGATAACTGCATGGTGTCTTTTGTGCTAGAACCATTCAGCCCACAGAAATTTGAGTGCTCATATATTTTGTATTTTTTTGCATTTCTTTGTGGGAATTTGGTCTAGGCCCCAATTTTTTTTCTTTTATGCTTAACATAAGTTTTATAACAAAAATTAAAAAAATATTTGTGTGGTGGTGACATTGCCATATTTCTAAGAGTTGGACAACATAAATGAAAGCAGGACCTAGGGTTGATTGGATTTGAAGCAACACTGTGTTTTCTGGTTCTGCTTACATAGGGTCCACCAAGGTGTGATTTTCACATTTTATAGTTAAAGATTATAAGAATATGGTATTATATTTTATGTATGTGGATTTGAATTCTTCCTTTGTAATTAATAAATAATGTGACAATGACTAGTTATAAAAAAGAAACATAAAAATGAATGAATATGTGATACATGAAGGATTTTATTTTGCCAACCAATAACATACTAGCACGAATGAAGTGTAAGTTTGTTATCTTTTGCAATGAATAATGATATGAAAACCATGCCAATAGTGATTAGAGAGTAAAAGCATTTAATACAAATAAAGTATTATTTTAATTTGTGAAATTGTAAAAATGTTATCATAAAATCCTTAAAATTAGAAAAGTATAAATTTCTAAATTTTAAAGTATTATGTTTGAGTGTTATGTGGAGTAGAGGCATCCACTTCATGAAAGGAAAGGTTCGTATATTAGTGCAAAAATACATTTATTATACTGCATTGCGTATTATACTAATTTAAGTTTTGATTTGGATATTTATCTTACATCTACCTTTAAATGGTTAATCATCACATTCATAACTTGGCACTCTAACATAAGTAATACAAGAAATAGAATTAGGTAGTTAGAATTATTAATAATTTAAATTTTTTTTTCAATATAAATCATAATAATTTAAATTTTTTTATTTTTTATT
>Ga0123341_1002620_pt1 | contig 14936 bp, 9 predicted proteins | sample Turbeapinknodule_FD_89959 | JGI IMG/M metagenome (GOLD analysis project Ga0123341, IMG submission 89959) | Root nodule microbial communities of legume samples collected from Mexico - Turtle bean Mexico pink nodule | ecosystem: Host-associated > Plants > Roots > Nodule | place: Mexico: Nepantla... | reverse complement strand
GAAATAAAATGTGGATTATGAAAGCGAAAATTTGGAACCATGCCACACCGTAGAGACCGGTTGTTGTGACCAATACCTTTGTCGTCATTGGATTAGGGTTTTTGCGGTTCTTTCATTTCGAAACCCTCTTCGATTCACATTCTCTCTGCCCCTATTCTCACTCTATATCTTTCTTCATCATTCCCATTTCCCTTTTCAATTCTTCATCACCTCAATTTCCTAGTTCTTCATATTCGATTTTCTCTGTGCCCTAATTTCACGATCACTCCGTAATCTTCAGCAATGGGAAGCAAAGGCCGCATGCCGCCGCCCCCGCATCTGCGGCGATCGATCCCGACGGGTCCTGCCCTGATGCCGCACCCGCTTGCGTCGCCGTTCGATCTACTCCCGCCGCCACAGGTGATGGAGCAGAAGCTTGCGTCGCAGCACGCGGAGATGCAGCGCCTGGCGACGGAGAACCAGCGGCTCGCAGCGACGCACGGCGCACTGCGGCAGGAGCTAGCGGCCGCGCAGCACGAGCTGCAGATGCTCCACGCGCACGTAGCGGCGATGAAGGGGGAGCGCGAGCAGCAGGTGCGCGCGCAGTTGGAGAAGATCTCGAAGATGGAGAGCGAGGCGCAGAGCGCAGAGGGCGTGAAACTGGAGCTGCAACAGGCCCGTGGGGAGGCGCAGAACCTTGTTGTGTCGAGGGATGAGCTTGTTTCAAAAGCGCAGCACTTGACTCAGGAACTGCAGAGGGTTCATGCTGATGTTGTTCAGATCCCCGCGCTTATCTCTGAACTTGAATGCCTCAGACAGGAGTATCAGCATTGCAGGTATCCTTCTTCTGCCTCTTTTTTAGGGTTAGATGTGTAGTTATGCTGTGGTGTGTAACGGGTCTTCTTAGAAAAAGTGTTGTGATGATGGTGTAGAAGCGACTACGTATATGAAAGCATTGGTTAAATGTTGTTTTCTATACAGACATCTCTTCTTGTGTTGCGGACTAGGTGGTTTGGAATGCTAGCTGTCTCTATAAGGGATGCGATGCAATTATGCCTGTAAAATTCACGATGTGGTTTTTTGTTTCTTTGTTAGTCGTGGCGGAGGGTGGGATATTGTAGAGATGTGGCAATTGGTAAGTTTAGAGGTAGTTGTTTCTATTTGTTTAACATTTATAAACATTTGATGGAGATATAACCTGATAACATAACATATCTTTGGAGTAGTGAAAAAAAAAACAAATAAGGTAGTTAAAATGGGAAATTCCTTGTGTGAACTTTCTTTAGTGGAAAATATTGTGAAGAGTGGTAGCAAATGGAGGAATTGGGATTATTAGAGAAAGTGAATATCATTTAAATTATTTGATAGATGGGTAATAATATAAGGAACCAATGAACTGGACAGGTTTTGTTACACCAAAATGTTATACTTAAGACTTAAAATACGAGAAGAAGAGCTTAAGAGATTGATTATCATTCAGCTGATCTTTGTTATTTGTAGAAAAAATTACATCAGCAATATCTAGGTAATTAATGCTAATAAGTAAATAACTTATAGGTACATCAAATAGCTGTTTTCCAATACAATTACTAACTACATTTAGTACCTATTCTAACAGTTATAAAAGGTTCTCCTTCCTCCAAAATCTTGTTTTGCCTGTGTTTACAAGGATAGAAACATTTCTTTGATGTCTGAGGGTTTTTGCTAACTCATGATGGGTTTTCCATGTTTGAAATCAGAGATAAGTGAAAGGCCACATGCAATAGTGGTCCTCGTGTTATGATTGAAGCTTTGTGCTCTGTCAAATCTTTAGAACTCTATTATTATAACTTATCATTAAGCTTCCTGCCCCAAAGCAATAGAGATTTTGTTCTCGATATTTACATCTGGCCACGTACATGTTTGGAAGATTCATTGTAGGTGGTAGTCCAAAGTATTAGGGAACCAAAGTTTGAGTTCTACATTGAGATGAAATGCAAAGTTGAGCAATATATAAAGAAGACCCACAAACTCATTGTCTTACGGTTTTGGGTAGGAAGTGATGTTACAGTATCTTTATGGGTTGACTCATAGCTCATTGATGCGACTCTCCTTGGTGTTTCCCCTTTGAAGATCCAACACAAAGGTGGATAGAGCCTCGGGTCTTTTTAACATGGTTTCTGAAAATGTTATTATGTATTTGTCTAGAGAACGTATTTGTAGCTTGTACCACATTCAGGAATCAATTCTCACTTTTCAAGGGTGCAGTCTTTTTTGCTTGAACTGTGGTACATAATAAGAATATGGGATTAGTACTAGTAATATTAAAGAGGCTTGTAGATTTCCTAAAGCCTCTATCCTGAAATGTGTGTTTAGTATGCCAGCTAACACTTGCTCCCTGCTCCTATATATTGTGCTATAGCTCATTTTTTATTTTTTTTTATTTTTTTGAACATGTGTTTATATTGTTATTAATCTATTGTTTGTCCCCTTACTCTGGAGTAATTATGTTGACTAATTTAAGAGTTTTTTTTTTATATTTAACCTTGTCTCTTATCAGTTTTAGAGGGATTCTTTTCTTTGCGAAATTTGTTCTATCAAAAAGAAAAATGAAAGCACACAAAAACCGTACGATGCCTGCTTATGTTTTTCATGGGGCTGTTACCCTTACAGTTGTTATGATTAACTAAATATTTTCATGGATTTTGCTCTGTCATCTGTCTTTGGCTTCCGCAGACTTTGAATGAGCTTTGACAGCTCATGCACTCCAATGAGTGTGTATTGCTATTATTGTTTTCCTTTCTGTTGTTTTTATAAGGTAATCTTGTAGTATGTGTATCTTATAGTGTTCCTTTCATGTCATCCTTCATCTCCTCCATTTCCCCGTGATTAAGATGTGCCCATGACAGTCATTTTCTCTTATAGTTTTATTTGTCCATAAATTGTGCTACATTGAGCTCCTCATAAACTGTAGTACGCCTTTCTTTTTTAAAACTGGAGTTTATATTTTTTTAATAACATCGAGTGTGTCCCCTTAATTTTGAGCCTGGTTTGTTTATTATTGCTGTGTTCTTTCCAATCTAACTGATTCGATTCATGTCTGTGGATTGCACATCAGCTGGGATTATAATAAAATTTCTTGTTTAAAGAATCCAACCTTTTAGAAATGGGTTCCCTGCTACTCTTAGGGGGTTTGTTTTACTGCTTCTTTTATTCCCAGGAATAAGAATGTGAGAATATTTATTCCCATATTTGTTAGTAGGTTATAAAGTGATTCTTAGGAATTTATTTATTCTCAGGAAACCTGTATTTCCATGTTTTTAGTAGTTTTTATTCCTATGATAAAGGGGTTGGGAAAGTGATATTCTCATGGGAATATGGTAATTTATTTGCTATTATACTTATAACTTTCATTCTTTTCTTATTTTAAATTTAAATTATTCTGAATTTTAATTTAAATTATTCTGAATTTTAGAAAACATTCCTAGCTATAATATTCCTAGGAAATATGATTCCTGGGAATTTAATGTGGTTTTGTAAAACAAACTCACTCAATTCTTATAAGATTAGGATTTATTTTAGCAGGGTGCAATACTTTATTCCAAGATGTGTTGTATTATTTATCTGCCATAAATCTTGGTTGTATATTACAATCAAACCCTAGGTTGATACCTAATTTCTTGCTTTTGATCTACCTTCTGTTTCCATTTCATTTATCCATATGATGGTGGAGACTTGGTCACTGAGCATCCATTTTGCAGTCTGTTTTATCTAACTTAATCAGTCACTAAAGTTCTCCCCAAGTTTTCCTCAGTGTAATTTATATCTCTGGTAAATTTTCTTTTTTGTTAATCGAAGCTGAGTACTTTGGATCTCATTAAAGTCAATATTAATACCTTACATTTCTTTAGTTTGAATTTATCCGGGAGACTGTTTTACTGAAAATCCTAATTTCTTGAGTATAGATTCTGATGGCATGACTTCCGTAGTTGGAATCTGTATATTATGAATGAAGACAATGCTTGTTTTATTTCGTTTTGAACTGAGTGTTTGAACTTTGAAGGATTTCCTTTGCCAATTTGAATCTTGAGGTCTTTTCCCTTGTCTTTTTTGATTGACACTCTTGGGAGTCTCTTCAATAGCAATATCCATGGATTTGCCTAGCAACCTACTAGCCAGGGCATTTACTCTACCAAGAGATACTGAGTCACCTAGCCATACTTAACCTTTTAGGCCGGCTTGGTTCAGGTAGTGTGATTAGGATGTGGTAGGCATACATACATGTTAAAAACGGGTTTGGCAGCTATAGGTTCCTGTTTTGGTTGATCGTGAAGCTTCCATTCTCATGCCTTTCTATTTGGAATCCCAACAGCAACCCATTTATCATTTCCAGTCGATTCTTACCATAGATTTACTCTGAACTTTCAATCTGCCTCTTTTTACCATAATTCTCTCAAGACAACTTCAAAGCCAACCAATTTGATTTCTGTTCCCACTCTCTCCTTACAGCATGTTGGCATAGTGTCAGACCGCTATGTTTAGTGCCCTTGATAATCTTTTGTTCTGGTCATGCAGGGCCACTTTTGACTATGAAAAAAAATTATACAATGATCACCTTGAGTCACTTCAGGTGATGGAAAAGAACTATGTTTCTATGAGTAGGGAAGTGGAAAAACTTCGAGCCGAGCTTACAAACACTGCTAATGTGGATCGGAGAACTAGTACGTATCTCCTTTTCATACCTGTTTTCTGTGTTAGAATAGAGCCCCTGGCCCTCAATTTTTCATGATTTGTGGATTGATCACTGGTAATAAAAATTCAGGTGGGCCATATGGTGGCACCTCTGGAACTAATGAGAACGAGGCTTCTGGTCTTCCTGTGGGACAAAATGCTTATGAAGATGGTTATTCTGTTATGCAGGTGTGTGATGCCTCCCTGTGTTACGCTGCTTTGGGTTTCTTGGGGGAGTGCAGTAATTTTGTTCATTCTCTAATATTATTAATTTTCAAATCTTTTAATAAAATTAATCTGTGGATTTTTCTTGTTTTTATTTATTTTTTAAACTCTTTATTCTTAAATATAGTAAACAAAATAATGCTTGCAAATGGTAATTGATTAGTATCTGCCTCTTGTATCAGGAAGTAATGAGGTGTTCCTGGGTTTATTACACTACCTGTGTGATGAACTTTTTGAACTAAATGCCTAGCTAGAGTTTAATTTTGTCTCCTACATTACGGAGAAACCTGAATTCAAAAACTTTTATCTGATTTCTCTATGCTTTTGTTACTCATTAATCTATGATAATCACCTTTCTGATGGTACCGAATTAACATAAACAGTAGCTTTTGTTACCATGATAAAGAAATTCAAAATCTATAGGATTATCATGCTCGTTGTCATGCCTGTAGGTGCTTTGCATGATAACAATTGGGAATGTATTAGTGTATTATTTGTGTGCAGACAAAATTGGAATAATATAGTGGTAGCAATAGATGCTTTGTGTTCAACTGCTACATTCTAACATCTGCTCCTCTAAAAACAGTGCTAAATATAGTGTAACTATTGAAAGGTTTAATTTGCATTTAGATTGGGCACAAGCAATGGGTATAAAACTAGAATTTCAAATTGATATTAAAATCTGATGTAGATTCAAAATCATGAATGCAAATTCTATATTACAACCAGTTATTAAAATAAATATATTGTAGCTCCTAATCTTGCATTAGGCATCCATATTTATGGTGAAGGGTCATTTGCATTTGTGCCCTGAATTGGGGATAATTATAGATAGAGTTGCCAAAAAATAAAACTCCGGTTCCAATACTGATCTGAAATGTCTGTGTTGTGTATCAATAAACGTGGCTGATAATGTACGATTTACTAATTAGGAGGGCCATTTTCTTAGGTTGATTCTGTTTTTGAATTCGAATGCTTTTGTTTTACAGGGACGTGGTCCCCTCCCTGTTGCCAGTGGGGGTGGTGGTGGCAGTGCTACTACACTTGCTTCTGCTGGAGCTCAACCTGGTCCAGCTCCTGCAGGGACTGGTTATGATGCTCCCAGAGGACCTGGTTATGGTTCATCTGCAGGGCCTACTTACGACACACAGAGGCTGACTGGTTACGACGCGTTTAGAGGATCTACCTATGATTCCAAGAGGGGGGCAATTTTTGATGCTCAAAGAACTTCCTATGATCCACAGAGAGGTTCAGGATATGATATGCAGAGAGGACCTGCTTACGATTCATCGAGAGCATCTGGCTATGATGCACAGTCAAGAGGGGTTGGTGGTCCTCATGGACATGCTCCACCGGTGAACAATATGCCCTATGGATCCGCAACACCACCTGCTCGTGGTGGAGGTGGATATGAAACTACTCGAGGTGTAAACCCTGGTAGGAGATGATGACCTTGAGTCTGGGAGACGCCATTCATGGCACTCAAAATTATAAAGTGTCATTCAAATCTGAATGGTTGGAACATCTGTCTGTCTCATGAACGTTTGGTTTTGTCCTATCTTATTGTAATGTGCATAGTGGACGAGAGGGGAAACAAATGTTCGTCATTATTGGGAATGCATTCTCACAGCGTATAATTGCTGTACATGAAATTGGTAACAGAGTACCAATCTAACTTGCCTATATATTTATTTGGGATGGTTTAATTTTATTAACTTCTTGCCTTAACCTTCGATTAAATGATTTCAATTTTTTTTTTCAATCTACTTCATGCATATTCCTGTCTACTTTTGTTCAATTTTCAAGCCTTTTTTTACCTTTTAAATTATACTTTTTTATATTTTAGCTAATTGCCTTAAAAAAAGTTACAATGCTTGGGTTGGGGAATTTTGTGTAATTTTTTTACTTGAATGTTTTGTTAAGATTGCAATACAGCTCTAGAATGTCTAATATGGATTTTTTTATATTAATAGGGAGCTTGACATCCCGAGTTGGATGTTGTGTATATAATTATTGGTCCAAAGAACATTTCCAGAGTTATGGTCAACAGAGTTATTTATAGATCAGAACCATTTCGTTTCGTACTACGTAACAGGTTATCTAAATAACTACGTAACAATATCAATAGATTCTCGAATAATTTGGACTTATTTAACGTTGCTCATATTTATGCCCATTTATTATTAATATAACTTCCTTGCGTGTAAATATAAATAAATAGTGATATTTATTTTCATTAATTTTTTTATATATTTCGAGTAGGTTTTACCATTATATAATATATACAGTAATTTTTCATAAAGTATTTTTTCATTACTTTTTTTTTAAATACCGATTAGACTAAACAACTTTAGCACCACAATAAGCATAAGATGTTTCACCTGTATGATTCTTCTTAATCATTAGTTTAATTTTTATGAAACACATTTGTCCCACCGAGGTTCCTGAAATTACCAAATCTCTTCGGTGTTCGGCCAATTCCGTGACTAATTCATGACTAATGATTCAGTAGCGTAATTAATAAAAGTAGTGTTGGGTGATCTAACCGAGTCTTTACTTTCCATTAATAATAATTTTAATCAATTAATCTTAAATAATAAACGAATACTTATAGAATAATAAATAATAGTTATATAGTTAATTCAAAAGACTCATAATAGTTCATACTACCTGATCAACCTATAAATACTAACTCTTTAAGAAATACAATATATTTTATCTCATACTCTTAACTTTTATCTGATAAAAAATTTATCATCTTTGTCTTCTTACTTACTTAAGTATCACAGAGTCATTTTCAGGTTGACTTCTAACTCCCACTGAAAACTTATTTTCCGAAAACATCTTGTGCATATCGAATTAGACTCCAAAATTAATTTTCATTTTCAATAAAAAAAAACGTAATTAATAAAACAGTAAACATTCCACAAAGTTATGATTGATATTTGAACCTACATCATCTAGCTTAATAATCCATACAGATAGGAGTGTAATACAATCTTTACAACTCGGTATACGCTCTAAGGTTAAAGGATACTGAATTTGTGACATTTTACTCTTATGTATACTCTTTATTCGGATCAAAACTGACCTATACATCAAAATATAATCAAAACTGACCTATACATCAAAATATAATTGTAATTACCTTAATCTCAAGACCAAGACACCGAAGATCGAGAGGAGGAACGCCACTTTGCTTTCGGTTCTGCAGAATACAATCTAACTCAAGCACCTACTTTATAGGTGTTCTTAGCATGTTCTTAACTTAGTTATACATGTGTTGTTGGCAACTTCTGATTGTGACATTTCATTCAACGTTATGAGTGGATTTGGATGAGCTTTTGTAAAATCTATCATAATTTCTCTATATTATTAACAAAGCTACCACATGTTTAGATGCAAGTTGCATATCAGTAATGCATGCATTTGATTGAAGCTTCCAACAGAGACATTTATGGTGGCGAATAGGAGATGTTAAACAGCCATATAAACACACCAAAATAAGTTTTAAATTTAGAATCAACTCCTTAATGCGAAACCAAAAAATTAGCATATAATCATAAATAAACCCAACATGAACAGTGTTGTACCTTGGGCATGATATGATATATGGCATCTGTCACTTTAAATATACGCTGTATTTTAGGTAAGGTATGGTCCCTGAATTGATATATAGTAGGTTATAAGCTTTATTACATTTGTTAGCAATTAACATGGAAGAATCTAGAAAAGATACTTCAACAACATATTATATTTTCTTTCATCACAGCAACATAGTCCCTTTAATATTCTTTTATTATTTGGTGAAGTTCTTATAAAAGGACTAAAACTGTAATTTGGTCAACTTTACTTAAAGTTTAATCCATAACAAAATATGTTGTTTGGATTTCTCTTTTCCTACAGCAGCAATGTTATTGTCATCCATTAAGGAGAAAATGTGTTTTGCTGATGAGAGATGATGAATGCACAAGTGTGCAGCATCATTATGCTTCTCTCATGATGTACCTAATTAATCTGATGCTCTAATTTGTTGTGAAACTCAGTTTGGAGTATTCGAGTTATGAGATTAAGCAAATCATGACATGAATGGAAGAGTTGTTAAACTGAATTTCATTTGAGCACTACGATAAGGATTTCTTCCAATTGATTGTGATTGTTATTCAGTTCAAGTACATGCCCATATATAACAGGCACAGAATATACATTCAGACTGCACAGATTCTCACTAAAGAGTTTTTAATGTTCTGTCATTGTCAAATCTATAAAATATCTTTATGGATAACTTAATCCAACGTGTCTCAATCTGATGCATGCAAATATGAATCACAATTATACAATTAAAAAAATAAAAAGATGGGTACAAACATCTCTTATAAATCAGTCAATCAATTTTATAAGATTGAGTTAATCTTAAGTCTATTTCTTAAAGTACATAATGTTAGTGTACCGAAGTGGTAATATTTTGGTGAATATATATGTTAACATCACTACTCATATGAAAGTGTTAGAACTAAGGTGCATTAGGAGAGTTACAAGGAGTAACCAAATGTTCAATGTTTGAATCTTTCTACTTGATGTATATGTTTGTCGCATATTTTTGTTGCTAGTTTTGAGTCTGATTACTAATCTCAGTATGTGATCTCAATGCATTGAGGTTGTAGCAGTGGGAATTCCTTTGTGATCATATCCATATATATATATCCCTTTTAGTTACATCACATCCAACGTTGTTTCATGAGCTGTGCTTTCATGATCCAAATTCCAACCAAGAGAACATGTTGGTTGGGTCTCATGGCCCCCACTATCCCAAGAGAACATTCACAATGAAAATGAGTTTTCTTTCCCTGTCATTTATTAGCTAGTTCACTGCTGGTTCCTGATTTGGGTTTTTCTGTTTCTTTGCTGATTGTTTTGCTATAACTGTTTGTTTCTTCAGGGTTCATAATTACAATGGCACAAGAGAGAAAGAAGTTGAAGAAGAAAGGCAGAAAAACACACTCATTGAGAACTCCTAGAATTAGGAAAGTGAAGGCATGTTGGAAAAATCAGAACTAATTCTCCATCTTTTGTGTAGATACAAAATGGATACTTGCGGAAACAATAAACAAACAGAAGAAAATAAAGCAAAATAGAAAATAACATCGAGAATTTTTAATGTGGAAAAACTTTCTCAACTTGAGAAGTAAAACCCATAGGATCTAGTGCAGAAAATGTTTCTACTCTGAAAGTAAGATTATAACATTGGTTTCTCTCAGTGTGTGAGAATAACACTTAATCTCACCTAAGAATGAAATACAATATTTCTCTAGTATCTCACTAGGATTTCTAATCTCACATTATGGTGCATATTTATTCTCTCATTTCTTTATATGTTGTTTTTATCTCACTAGGATTTCTAATCTCACATTATGGTGCATATTTATTCTCTCATTTCTTTATATGTTGTTTTTCTCTTTCTCAGAAGTTCCCTTTATATAGAGAATGAGAGAGAAGTTTCTTCATAAAGAGATAATGAATAATTAACGTTTATCACATTTTCAAAAGAGAGTTACAATTCCAAGACTTTTGAAAGGACCATCATTAAATATATTCAATGGATCATTTAATGGATCAGTTATCAAGATTCATTGGTCGTCTCCCATTAAACAAGTTAAGAAACCTTAATATGTTGTACAAAGCATGATTTGACACTATTTGGCTTGTTATAAGGGAAGGTGTGAATAAGATTAGAGTGGAGAAAAGTAGAAGGGGTTGAGGTGGAGTGGTGGAAGTAAATGCAAAAGATTGTGGTTGGTATAAATTTGGAGGTAGTCTTTGGAAAAAAGAAGTATATGCTTAGTCATTTTCCTTTGGAAGGTGTCCTTGTAGAGGGCATTTTAATGGGCAAGCATTTGCCAAATCATAAGCAATTCAATTACTATCCATTCTCCTTCGTCACACCAACATCTCATGATTCACGTGCAGCCAAATTCCACATCACAAACCCTTCAACTTTATTCTTGGTGGCTACCCACTGCACTTACTAACACGGCTATTTAATTTTCTAACATCACCATTTCAATAAACAGTTTTACTTACAGATTTAATATACTATTTCTCGCCACAAATCTCAGAACTATTTTATTCCAGACACTGACAAACACTACTTCAACACTTTTTTTAGTTTCAACTTCAATTTACAGTCAAAATAAACCGTTTTAGCTGACTCAACTTCTGTGTTTATATATTCATAAAACACTTCTTATGTGTTTAGTTGTGACATATTCTCCATTTTTTTAAAGTTAAAATGCATGCTCTGGTGTCCTTTAAATATTTCAGTGTATAGGTCATATATATATATATATGATTCAGACCGAAAGTTCGTTGAAATAGAGTATTGTGTATTTTAAAATTCAGAGTTGAGTGACAGTTTTATCTCTAAAAAGATGGGTTAAAAAAATATCTATATAAACTCTTATTAATCTTGACTTCTTAATTTTTTATTGATGGAGATCCCACATCGATTAGAAATAAAGACATTTCATTGTATATAAGTGGTTGCAATCCTTAACCTTATGAACAGGTTTTATGGGATTGACTTAGACTTAAAGTTTACTTTGTAACACTATGTTATAGAACTATTGGGTCTACTTATATATACAATTATTTTTGAGTTTTCCTTTTGGGAATTGGTGGTTGAGTTTGATGGGTTATCTTATCTATTAGTTGGACGTTAGCTACATCAAGGGTTCTCCCATTAAACTTTTTTATTATGCATAGATTTCAGAAGCACACTCTACAAATCTGTTGGAAAAATAAAACTACCATTGAAAACTTTTACTCTGCATATATATTAAACTCTTGTTATTTTTAACTTCTCAGACGATTTTTCTAAAAATAATTAGTTATTTGTCAAATATAAAATGGATTCAATGGTTTAAATATTTACACTAAATTTATTATATATTATCTCTTGAAAAAGAAAAAAAAAAATCACTTAACTAACAAAACTGCCGAGGATACTCCTTTGTAGGATATTCAATGAATGGCTACACGTTATCTATCAATCTCACCATACTTTTTAAGAAACTAAATTTTCAGCCATTAAATTTAGAAAGTCCATATACGTGCACGGATTTGGCTCTTTTATTTTAGAGGATAAATCAATAAAACATTAATGCTTATTTAATATTAAAAAGTTTATCATTTAAACATTTTTATTTAATTTTTTAATTAACAATCATGACTGCTTTTTATTCCCAATATATACTCTTTCTATTTAAAGAAATTAAAGCTTACCTATATATGTTAAATTACATTTTGAACATAAGTTGATGAAAAAATTTCACCAGTCAAAATTCATAATATGTGTGGTTTTTAAGGTAAATACTATAAAAAACCAACATGTAAATTTACTGTGTTTGAATTCACACATTGAAGGTGTTTTTATCTTTTAACTTTTACATCAAATACATAATTAAAACCCATGAAGTTGTATATAAATTTTGCTTTTGATTGAGCTTATATATTTAAAAATGTTGAACCTTGTTAAACACTTGCATATCAAACATGTGAATCACTAATTGGATCACAATGGAAAATATATATTTTCTTAAATTTATTTGTAAAATACTTTAAAATTTCTGAGTTCATTTAAAACAAGAGGGAAAAAAGTGAAGGTGACATAATTGGCCTGCACTCATCTATAGGATGGGCCACCTAAAAACAGACCTGATGTTAATAAGCAATAAATTTGAAAACGAAAGGAGCTTCAGTGAAAATCTTCTACACAGTGCATAAATACAGATATTTTTCTCCTAAGTTTTTACCTTTATTTTCATTTTGTTGCTGTGTTTTCCCCTTCCATTTTTATCTATGCAAATGGACCTAAAAAACTCATACTAATCCATTTTGCTGTTGCTTTTCCACCTTCCATTTTTATCTAAGTGCCTCAGAAAACAAACTCATACTAATTCTGCAAAGTCTTTGCATGCTTCGTACCAGTCTAAGACAAGAAAAAGGTTCTAGACTTGTATACATAACATGATTAGTTCTAATCAGTGGATGCATGAAGGAAAAAAGGCTAAGAGTTAAAGACATGTATATGAAGAACAGAACCTTAATTATTGAAGAGTTTTACCATTACATACACTGAACAATAATACAAAGTGTTGCAGCATAGCATCATAGGGTGAAGGTTCTGGACTTTGGTGAATCAGCAATTTTGAGAGTCTCTTCAATAAGCTTTTTTGCCTTTCTGCTTCTTATCTCCACTCTCATGCTCTCACTTTTCTCCATCTTATCATAAGGTTTCTTCAGTTTCAAAGACCTTATTTTGGATTTTAGAGTCACTACCAACCTTCCCAGACCCATCATCACCATCTTTGCTGATTAATTCTGCTCAAAAACAGTGAAATGTAAAAACACTAAGCAGTGCTTAATAAACACAAAGAAAAAGTGAAAAAAAACAAGAGGGTGAGGAAGAGAAACAAACCTTGTGGCCTTGTTTTTTTTATAACAGAACAGTTCCACCCCACTTGGTGGAGAATGCAGAAAAAGATTGAAAAGAGAAAAGTAGAGTTATTGTAGAAAGAAGAATAAAAGGGTATATGGAATAATGAAGAAACAGTGTGTGTTTGTGTGTTGGAGGGGAAAGGAAAGAAGTGAGGAAAAGGAAAATGAATGAATTGAAGGGGTTGGTTGTGAATGTGAGAATTGGTGTGGAATGCTAAGCATTAAGAGCATGGAAGGCCAACCACGCATATAGCAGTCAAGATATATATATGGATTCAAGTTCTGCATAATAATTTAACTAATCATTATTCAGAACCTTAAAAAAAGTTTTAATTGATTAGTAGTCTTCTTTTTACCAAAATTTGTAATATTTAAATGATGCAAATAAGTTCCTAAAAAGATGATAGGCAAATATTGTAACTTCATACTTTTTTTTAATTTTAATAATATTTTTCTAATTATGTTAGAAAGTGTGATGATTTATGTTGAATTTTGGTGATTAAGATAAGTTGAGATATTTTTTTATTTTATTTTGATTTTTTAAGTCACATAAATAATTTATTTTCATATTTGAGAATGTCAAATATAAAGAATATTCTCATTAACCTTTTCACATATTTTAAATGATGGAATTACTCTCTCAAACATTATAATTTTATAAAAACACAAATAATACGATTAAAAGGAGATACGAGAGATGAGTGCAGCTAAAATTATTTAAAAAAGTAAAATTATATTTTCTTTACTATTATTTTAAATTTTTAAATAGGTTAAAACTAAATTTTCTAAAATTAATATAAAAATACATGGAGAAGTAGATGGAAAGGTTGTGAGGTGGATAAAGAATAAGATAGAATACAAAATTTAATTGAAAATAAAATGTCTCTTAATACATGAACAATCTCTTATTTGCTTTATTTTATTTCTATTATATAATTAAATTATCAAATAACTGTATTTTTAAATAATTATCTAAGATATTAAACTCCCTCAATTAAGTGGTCAAAAAGGCGACTGTGTTGGTTTGTGTAGAAAGGATATTCCTATACTTTAAAAATGTGGTTTTAATCCTAAAATTTATATATGTACCAAAAAAGGCATTTGTTTGCTTGTCTACATCTTAAAGATTAAGGTTAACTATCAAATTCTTAAAAAAACATTAGTTTTAGAATTTAATTTATATATACTATCAGTGTGACACATTTTTGTAAATAAATGTATTAAAATCTAACTATTTTATTTTATTCATTAATACAGCATGATGATAGAAATTTTGTTATATAAAATTATTTTACAATAACAGATTAGTAATTAAATTAAGCTCTTAATTTTATAACGTGTGGGCAATTATTCATAATTATAAATAGGAGATTAAATTCGGTGTGATTTGTAGTTAAGTCACCATCATAAATTCAGTATTTTATAGGTTAATTAGTTTGAATAATCAAAGATAAGGATGAGTTATTGACCTACAACAACCCAATCTCTAAAGAGGATTCTTACACTTTATATATTAATCATAGTAT
>Ga0123341_1002617_pt1 | contig 14949 bp, 14 predicted proteins | sample Turbeapinknodule_FD_89959 | JGI IMG/M metagenome (GOLD analysis project Ga0123341, IMG submission 89959) | Root nodule microbial communities of legume samples collected from Mexico - Turtle bean Mexico pink nodule | ecosystem: Host-associated > Plants > Roots > Nodule | place: Mexico: Nepantla... | reverse complement strand
TATATATATATATATATATATATATATATATATATTTTGAAGAAGTGGTATGAAATTACTTACCCAAATAACAAAAAAAAATTTACAATTTCAAATTGAAATATCTAGAAAATAGTAACAAAACAAAATAAGAGTATTGGGAGAAAAAGAAAACATTCCAATTTTCAAATGGAAAATAATTTGACCTAAGAATACACATTTAGTTGAAATATGTCATAAGAGAAAAATAATCATAATACGCGTATGTATAAACAATATTAATTTTATCTTTTGGTTTTTATAATTATTATTATATATATATTATTATAAATCTGTATTTATTATTATTTATAATTAAAAATTTATAACAACTAATAATTATTATAATTATTAATTATTAAAATTAAATAACTTGAAAAAGAATATACAAGTAATGAAAAATAAACTCAGTTTCAAATTTTCCAATGAATGACAAAAAAAATAATTAAGCATATCAGGTTTTATATAGAAGAGACTAAACACATAAAAAATCGAAAATTTAAAAATGCAAATAATTTTTCTTTTAGATTCATAAGAACATGTTTCTACTTTCAGCATTGCGATTAATGAAAATGCTAGTTTGACGTTAAAAACATGAATAGGCAGGAAATATAATTGTCAGGTTGCATAAAAAAGACATTTGACTTCAGAATTTTTGAAATTTCTAACATGATCTGAAAACCCTACTTTGCAAAAAAATGGAAATTGTAGGTAGCTTTGTTTTGGAGATTTGCAAAAGAGCCTTTTATTTAGCAAAGAAAATGAACCCTTGCTTTAAAATTTTTGAAATAATACACAGATTACCAGAATACACAGATGCAGATCATAAACAGAAAAAGGTGAAAACCTTAAAAGACTACAAATTTGAATGAGTCAGATAAAGTTTTAGAAGAGAGTTAAACAATAGAAAAGAAATGTCTTTCAGATGAAAATTTTCAAATAAGTTCAAAGGATAAAATCTCGAAACCATAACTACCAAAAAAAAAGTAATCCATTAACGATTAAAAAATAAATAAACTTATGAAGAAAACAACCATATGTACAGAAGAACGAAAATATAAAAGAACGGAATTCATAACCAAGAAATCTTAACAACTTCGTTGAACGGATGCATTCTTGCTTTGTGATGCGTACAAAAGAAGGGAAAAATCTTTCCTCGGTGCTTGATATACTGTGCAATCAGATTTATAACATGAAAAATGAAGAAAGAAACCTATGAAAGTGGTGGTGGCATTCACAGATTACTGAAAACGTAAAGAAATCAATAGGAGCAAAAGTGAGATAGAAAGCGCAGAGATCAACATTAATGACTTAACATAATCAGGTAATAAAAACAAAAGAACCAAATGCAAAACAGTCGGTAGAAGTATAAAATCAGATACAACATTAGTGAAAGTACAAAGTGCCAGATCCACAATTTTAAGAGCATGTGTTCTGTAAAAAAACCCGAAATATTTGAAAAAATGCAAACTTTTTAACACTTCTCTGTAAAACATGAAAATCAAGATACAAGCCTATGAAACTAGCGGTGGCGTTGACAAATTACAGAAGAACACAAAGAAATAAAAAATAGAAAAACTTGATACAAAGCGCAGAGAGCAACATTAATGACTTAAGCTAATAAGGTAATAGAAACAAAAAAAAAAAAACCAATACAACGCACGCAAGTAAAGGCCTAAAAACATATTTAAATTTACTCAATTGGAGTGTCAGATACACAATATTTAGAGAAAGTGTTTTTAACGAAATGGGATAACTGTGTAAAAATGAAAACTTTATCGACAAATTCTGTGCAAACATGAAAATGAAGAAATAAACCTATCTATGACTTGAATACATCTAAAAATACAAACTTTATTAACACTTTCTCTAAAAATTGACCAAAGATGAAACCTTTATCAGCTTTTCGCGTCATAGTTAACCACGCAACTTTGATAAAAAAAATCCAAAAAAAAATCATTTTTATTCTGTGAAAAAACGTAACAAACACAGAATTAAGAATATCAAGAACAATGGAGTAAAGAAAATGTAAAAGAGAGGAAAAAAATCAGCAGATGAAAAACAAAAATTTCATAATAATATTTGACATAAAATTACATAATTTTATAATATCAATATAAAAAAATAATATTAACATGATTAAAAGTAAAATTAAATACATTAAATTAAATGAATAAAAATGTATGTTCTTTTGAAAAAAAATAATTTTAGGTGAACACCACATTAAATTACACCACATTAAATTACACCACCACCTTTCTTATCAAATGTAAAAAAGTAATATAATATGAAATAATAGTCATAAAAAAAAGGACAAATTTATAGACTGCAGTAAATGCCTCAGAAGTTCTTTGAAAAAACAAATCCAAATGGATACATTATAATATAACATAATAAACATTGGTAAATTTTGAGAAAATTTTGAAACGAACAAAAAAAGGAATAACTTTTTATGAAGTTTATGTACTGATAATTGTTTTACCGCAAACCACTTTTGTTTATGCCAACACATTCTAGATTTACCCGTCTTTTTAAAGATATACTACGTATTTTTTCACAATCAGGCGGTATACTTAGGTGTGATGATATCTATGTTATAATTAAAATTGACAACATTTCAACTTTACATTATTCAGTACATATTTCCATATTACAAATCATTTTAAATTTACATATTGCTAAAATGCTTATATTAAATAAACTTCAAAATTAAAACAAAAAATTCAAACAAAGAGGATGTAAGGAAACATAACTTGTAATATTAAAATAGATATAACATTGTCCTTGGCAAATAAATTTTTGCGACTTTTCAAAGAACTGCTAACACCCTCATATGGACAGGGGTCACTCCTCTATTAGCTTCAAATATCAATTTATCGTCTTCATGAAGTGCATGAATCTGACAAAATTGCCTCCATTCAGAACCAAATTTAACTTAAGCTTTCGGAGGTGACCTTAGCAGAATTTTGCACTTTACTTCACTCTTATGTCCAAGAAGGACAATATACTCTAACATGCTTTCTAGAAGGTAATTGGCAAAAGCAAGAGGAACATCCTAAAAGTAAATAGAGACGTGTATGAATAAAGTAATTAAGTAACATAATGTTAAAAAAAACAGAACTTATGCAAAAAAAGTTACCAGAAAACTGGAATCACACTGATAGTGTGATAGTACTATAATGAAATGATCATAAAAACCCTCAATGAGAGAGCCACAGTTTTGAAGACGATCATAAAATTTATCAACAGATAAGTCGGTAGATTCTCCCTTAAACAAAGTAAACTTAAAAATTTTATTTCCAACATAATCAAAATATACAACGTGATCGCCAGAAAGACCATAAAACTCGCGTATTTCACTCCAACCTCCATTGAGCATTGGATATGACATATCCATATTATACTTAACAACTTGTCTTTGACCTTCATTATCCACCAAAAACCAATTTTCTCCGAGTTCCGAGGCCCACTCAATGGCAAAAGCATGATCAACAAAAGCATGATCATTTTCAAAACAAAACTCATGTTACATCTTCGTAAATAATAATCCGAAATAAGATAAAAAAAATAAAAGGAAACATACCTTGTTTAATAGGTGCATTGTCTGGAACTTTCCCTTGCTTTCCATTCTCAAAAAGTCATCCAAATCTGATCTGTGTGGTACTATAACACAGAGAACAATAAAGTCTCATAAAACAATATAAAACAATTACTAAATATTGAAAAAGAGTGGAAAAAAATACCATAAAATACATGAAATGAAAAAAATACCAGCTTGAAAGATATCATTTCTATGTTGTGAAAAAACATAACAAACTGAGAAGCAACATTACCAAGATTAGCGGAGCAAAGAAACATTAAAAGAAAACAACTTTGATAAGAACAATGGAGCAAATAAACCATAAAAGAGATGAAAAGAATCAGCAGAAACATGAAAAGCAAGAAACTTTGATAAGAAAATCCAAAAGAAATCATTTTTATGTTGTCAAACAATGTAAGAAGCACAGAAGCAAAAATGTCAAGAACAATGTGTTAGAATATATGACCTTAAACAAGAGGGGGGGTGAATTTTTTATAAGAGATTTATGAAAACTTTTGAAGGTTTAATGAAATTCTGTGAAGAAATCCAGAAGAGGAATCAAGATAGCCAAGAACACAAACTGTTTTAAAGCAAAACACATAAAAACAATCGGTTGTTTATACTAGTTAAAACTTAAACAACTTAAAAACAGAATTAAAGGAGCTCAAAGAAAGAGAAATGCACAAAAACAATTTATACTGGTTCACTCTTACAACAAGAGCTACATCCAGTTCCCATAAACCACTAGGTAATCCACTAAGCAATCAAACCAGATTACAAACACCACACACCAAAGTAGTGACCTTGAACCCCTCAAGAAACACACTACCTTTGGAAAACCACACCAAGAGTATTGATCTTGGAAACCTCAAGAACACACAACACTCCTTGACAATACAACAACAAAAATATAGAAGATTGAGAAAGGATTACACCTTATCAAAGTACAATCTGAAAAGAATACAATTGCAATCCTATTCCACTCTCACCTGAAAATCCAAAGCTTGATGTGAATCTTGAAAACTTGAGATCAAATATGTCAAACTGAATTTCTCAAAACTGTTTCTTACTCTTTATAAACATATAAAAAACTATTTATATTTTCCAAAGATTGGGCAAAACATTTAATGAAGGAGCCTATTTAGTTAGAAATCATTTAAGACAGATTCATCATTCAAAACAGAATTCTGTTAGGATTTTCAAAGAAACAATCGGTTGAAACCACGAAACAACCGATTGATTTGGTTTGACAGTTAAGTCAACCAAGTCAAATAACTTTCAACCTATTTTAAAACATCTAAGAACAAAACAACCGATTGATTTGACAAAACAACAGGTTGTTTTTCACTTAGTTGAATTTTTTTTAAAAAATAGGTTTTAATTCATATCAGTTTTAGATTCAACAAAAGAGTGGATCACGCTTTAATCTACTCAAATCCCACCCACACACAGCAGCAACACCAGCCTTTCATCAAACACCTTGGATTTGGATTCTTCAAAGCTCTTGATCACTCTTGATCAACACAATGGAGCAAAGAAACTGTAAAAGAGATGAAAAGAATCAGCAGAAACATGAAAAACACGAAACTTTGATAAGAAAAACAAAAAAAAATCATTTTTATGTTGCGAAAATGCATAACAAACAGAGAAGCAAAAAATCAAGATTAGCGGAACAAAGAAACCGTAAATGAGAGGAAGAGAATCGGCAGAAACATTAAAAGCAAGCAATTTTGATAAAAAAAAACCCATAAAAAAGTTATTTTTATAATGTGAAACAACATAACAAACAAACACAAAAGCAACAATGTGAAGAACAAAGAAGCAAAGAAACGGTAAAAGAGATGAAGCAGAAACATGAAAAACATGAAACTTTGATAAGAAAAACCAAAAAAAAATATCATTTTTATGTTGCGAAAATACATAACAAACAAAGAAGCAAAAACATCAAGATTAGTGGAGCAAAGAAACCGTAAATGAGATGAAAAGAATCAGATTGAAACATTAAAAGCAAGCAACTTTGATAAGAAACAAAAAAAAAATTATGCTGTGAAACGTAACAAACAAACATAGAAGCAACAATCACCTAGAGAAGCCCAAAATGAAGAAGCATATAGCAAACCCATAGAAGAAGAAATCCATGAAATGAATGAGAGAAACCAAAAGGCAATGAAAAAGAAAGAGAAATTGGGAAGTAAAAAAATAGGAGAGAGAGAAACGCTGAAAGTATATAAAGAACGAGAGTATTTAAAGAAATGAGATTTTGCACACGTGTAAGTTATAAGCGTGCCACTTGTTACTCTAAGAATGAGTTTGAGAAATCTTTTCTTTTTAAAATTTTTTAGAACTTACTTGAGAAGTGCCTTCTATTTATATTATAGATTGATAGATTAAAAAAAAATATATTCTATATCACGTATTTTGAAAAGTTGTATATATGATGATTCTCCTTGTATTTTTAAAATAGGTGACAAAAGATGTAGTCTGTGCATCAAACTGTGGTCTCATTTAGATTTTGTTCAGTTGAAATCATCCCGGCGATAGGGAGGGCTACGCTTGACATCCTCAGTACCTTAAACGGTTTAAAAAATATACTTTTACTTTCTTGAAGCAATATGGATTATTTCTAAAACTCTGTCTTCTTGTTCTTATCTATCCATTCTTTTTCTTCCTTTTGCCACTTTTTCCCCTTTTTGTGATTCTTCTTACTTTTGCAGCTTGACCTCCATTCCATTTTGTACTCATACTTAGTTGGTGTAGGACTCTTTCCTCGTTAGTATCCACCGTTTGATTAATAGAAATTATAGATTCTTCCTCATTAATCGCTTGCTAAAAAACAATCAAGTTCTAGTAACAAGTGAAGTGTCTCGTTTTGGTCATATGCAGGACATTGTATGATGGTGACATAGTTGGAGAAATTTTGTCCTGATTGTGTAAACGGAAGAAAGCTAGAGAGGCAAATGGAGTGTATCTGGTGGCAATGGGGAAAGGGAAACAGCCACCCGTGAATGCCGTTACATTTTTAGTTGCCAAGCTCTTTGGAGAGGATGAGACTGTGAGATTGGCTTTGGAGATGTTGAAGCATATCCTTGGGGAGAAGAGGGAGCAGGCAATTAAACCGTTTAATTTTTCTATAACAGATATAGACATAGTTATTGCGATTGTGTTAAACAAATATGTCATATTTTCATTGGATAATTTTGGCTTCTAGGATGTGCTTATAGACACTCACTCATTATGCAAAGAAGGAAGAACAAATCGGTTATTATTCATAAACAGAAACAACAATTTCAAGTCATTAGGTATCAAATATGAAAGCTATATGAAGAATCAATGGCTGGTCCTGTGGACTATGAAATGTGGAAGAGAGTCTATGTGGCTTTAGAGTCGGAAATAAATTTCCCAGCCTCTGTGGCGGTTGGAAGTGCAGGAATTGCACCCTTCTGTGTTGTACACATTGCTCCACAAGCATTCGCAAACATCAAAGCCTCTCTCAGTTTTTGTTCATTCTGATCCAATAAAACAAAAATATGTCAGCCCATGGCAAGATAACAAACTCTAGTCTTGGAAACAAAAAAGGCTTCAGCCAATGAGAAGATAAGATTCTACAGTGCGAGTGAGAGAGATACATCAAATATGGAAGCGTCCCTGGCCACAGCTGTGAGAATTGCACCGACAAAAGAATCACCAGCACCAGTTGTGTCAACTGCCTTCACTGAAAATCCAGTTACCCTTCCTTTGAAGTTCTACAGTCAAACAATATATCCAAAGACGTAAAATTTAGATTGCACTATATCTACCTAAAATGCGTATCAACAAATAAAATCCTACTTGAATATGGGATGACAAGCTCTTTAACTGCATAAATGCATGTAACCAACCAGTACTAATAATCAAATGCGTTATCTTGGTTTCCTTAAAAAAATGCTTTATTGAATCAAACATTATTTTCAAAAACATGGGTGGATGTTGGACTGTACCTTTGTGAAATATCTGCAACCCTTCTCTCCATCAGTGACAAGAAGCAACTTCAATCTGTCATGCCACAGAGACATGACAACATCTTCCTTCTCAGAATCACCTTGTGTTAGAAATTGAACTTCGTCATCACTCACCTGCATATACAGTGACCAATTTATTTGTACAATCATTTGATCATATTACAAACTAGACATTTTGAGCGAAAAATTGACATCCGGAATCGTCTTGTTCTACTATTTTATAACAAAAACAAATGGCCCACCGCTCAATAGAAAAAATAGAATAAGTTCGTGATCTAAATAGCTTTATTCTGTCACACACCCTTCACTATGTTCTAGGCTTCTAGAAAATGTAATGAAAACTAAGAAAAGTTGTACCTTGATGAAGTCCGCATCAAACCATATGCTCTTGATCCCAGACCTGGCAGCCTCCTCAGAAGGCCACAAAGGCAGCCTTACATTTGGATCATAGGAGAGCAGAGCACCACTCTCTCTAGCAACTTTCATGGCAGCCAAGTGAGCTGATCTGCATGGCTCTGAGATCAGGCTAATGGATCCATAATGAAATACCTTAGCCTGCTTGATCAAACCCATATTCAATTCTGACTCCGCCAGCAACATATCTGCACTGGGATTTCTATAAAACATGAACTCCCTCTCTCCATCCTTCCTCAATGTCACAAAAGCCAAAGCAGTTCTTGCCTCCGTATCAAAACAAATACCATCAGTGTTCACATTGTTTTTCCTCAAAATATCAACTAGCATCCTTCCAAACTCATCATCTCCCACCTGTCACATTGAAATCATCAATCCTTCGTTAAGTAAAAAGGACCAAAAAAAAAAATAACCAACAAGGTTTTGAAAAAAGATATAGGAAAAATCGCCTGCAACATAGAGGTTTTTGAGATGTCTGCGGTCACAGCTGTGTGTGACTGCCTTTAAATGCAATAACAAGAAACGTGATAAAAATGTGACACCACCTTAATTTAAAAAACCTTGATAATGAATAATCTCAATGATAGGATGGGAAATGAATGTTTGTAGAAATGAAGAACCTTGCCAATGAAGGCAGCATTTCCACCAAGTTTAGCTATGGCACAAGCAACATTGGCAGGAGCACCTCCAGGGGCTTTGATAAAAGCATTAGACTCAGCCAAGGAGACACCAGATGTGTCAGGAACAAAGTCGATGAGCATCTCACCGAATGATATCACCATTGGATCTGCTGAGCCTGACATCTCCTCCTTTTTCTGTATGTTGTCGCTTTTCTTGTTGATGTTTGTGTTTTAGTTTGACAAGACAGTTTGAGGGCCTTAACAATGCTACAGCAGGTGGCATATCTATGATTCAACGTAGGTTTAGGATTAATAGTGGAGTACTTTTGTTCTGTTTTTACTTGTTTAGATTTATCCAAGTATAGACTATTATAAGTACATCTTATAAGTTAATTAGAATTCACATATACTTAAAAAATTATACCATTTAGTGATAGATCATCACTATTATAAGATGTTAAGTTTTAGAATGATTAGTATAAAAGTTATATCTATGATAGTTTATAATTGATTGAGCATATATATTACTAAAGTTAAGTTCATATTTATTTTATATTTTAATCATAAACTCTATATCTGTTGGTTAAAAATTTAATATAATTATGTTTTTAAGAATTTAAGGCTGCTAAGAAAGTTCCATGTGGATTTCTGATAATGATTAATCAAACATTCCAATTTTTTTGTTCAAATACCAAAGTACAGTTGTGAGGACTTGCATGCAAGGAGATGGCAACAGAAATGTAGGGTACTGAAGGAACTGATTCAGAACAAAATACTGACGAAGTCAATTGAAATTTTAAGCGAATTTTCAGGCACTTCATCCCTCACTTTTATCGAGAAATAAAATCAACGAAAGAAGTGAAAGAGGACACGAAGCTTGATCCGAGAATGAATGCTTTTGAAGAGGAACAATGAAAACCACCACACACACAATGTAATGAAGTAGCCATTGTCTCTTAAATTTGGGTAGTTTCATACAATACCCATTTATATAGGGAATACTATTTTGGAGGTCTCAAAGGAGGCATAACCTCCTTTAAATAATCACTAAATGTCAAATATTGCTTGTATGGAGAAAGTTGTTTGAGATACTACTAAGAACTTTAATTCAAGGAGATTCCTATGATCCTAATCCAACTCATCTTGTTTGTCATCAATATTAACGATAGTTGAATACAATCCATTCCATTATTAATACTGTGTAACTAAACTAAGTGAAATGGAGAAAAAGCATGAGAAAAACAGAAGAAAAGAATAACATGTTCGAAAGCTAAATACCAATCCAAACTCCTCATTAGTTCCAACTGCATCACCAAATCATGAAATCCCTGTTTCTTGTTCATGATAGGCACCCTTTGTAGGTTTTATTCAAAATTATAGTGCTTGTCCACACCAACAGACACATCCCAAGTGCAACTCATCCCTTTGGGAAACACAACCAAGTCACCAGCAGCAATTTCAACTGATTCAGTTGACCCACTAGGAAAGACCTTCACTTTTCCTTCCAGAAGATAGCAAGTCTCTTTGGCTTCATATGTCCATGGGAATTTGCTTGGAGGGCATCCCCATCTGTCATACATCAAATGTTGTCACACCGAATCAGAGAAAGATCAAATGCATTTGAAAGAACAAAAAAAAATAGTTGGTTGAAAACATGAAAGCTTGTAGTATATATATCTTGCAACTTCTATATTAGAGTCAACTAAAGAGATAGCTTCTTGCAGCCTTTCAGGTCTACCTAATTTGTTAATTAAGGTAATAGGCATATAAGAACCTCAAAAAGGTGTTTCCTGTGATTTCTTCGGTCATTCATAATACAGACAGCTTAACAAAATCAACTTCAATCCCATGGCACAAAAATATAATGAACATGCCATGAAAACCTTGGCACATAGCATGATTCTATGAAACAAAAAATCTTAACCGAAACCTCACAAGAAAAACAAAAGGAGCAAGAAATCACCACTAAAATAACTGAAATGAAATTGGAAAAATAAATAGAAGAAAAGAAGTATTACTTGGGCCATTTCCTAACACCCAGTTGAGTGAGCTTGGACTCAGGAGGGTTTCTCTCAATCTTGATGCCCAGTTTCTCTATGACAGTTGTCATGCTCTCTGCTGTTGTTGTTAAGTGCACTCTCCTCCTTGTTGGAACTCCTCTACTTTGAGGAGCAGCTGAGTGTTTGGTTTGTGTGAAGTGGTTGGGAAATGAAGTACCCAGAAATGATGATGCCATTGAGTTGAGCTACCTTGCTTTGTGGGAACACTTTTCTGATCTATACCTTGGTTCACAATTACATTCCTCACAATTTCTATAAATTTCTCTTTTGTTTTAGTTCACTCATTTTTCATCTTCAGCACTTTCTAGACACTCCAAAATTCAAGGAAACTAACACAACAATTTCATCATTTAATTATATATATTATTGAATTTCTATTTCCCTTTTTCAAAAGAAATATTCGTGTGTATATATGTATCTCAAAAATACTGTTTTAAATTAAAAGAATAACTTTTATTATTCTAAATTGTGTTGGAAAAAGACAATTACTAATAATACACTTTTTAAATTTTTTTAAACGAATATTTTGTCTTTAATTAAAATTTATAAAATTATAAATACTAAAATTAATAAACTTCATTTATAATTTTATAATTTTTAATAAAAAATATGTTTGGGAATTTCCCCAATTCTAATATTTTCTCCCAGAGTTATATGAATACCATCCTTTTTATGTACATCTCAAATTCAAACGTTTTTACTTTAATTATTATATGAAAAAATTAAATTTCCTAAAATATTTACAAATTGATTTAAGATTATTATGGTACAATGTTTTTATTGTAGGAATTAAAATGCAAAAACTAATATTGCACGAATCAAAGCATAAAAAATAATAAAAATAAAATTCAGTATACACTATTTTCATAATGGGACAAAATAAAAAAGAATATTGTAGGATTAAAATGCAAATAAGGTATTATATGACATAAAGCATAAAAAATTATAAAAAAAAAATTAAGTGTACGATCTTTTCATAATGTAACAAAATAAAAGATTATCAACTTGTCGTAAGTACACATAACATTATTATAAATCGGTATGTGACAATTAAATCATTACCATTTTTTCATGTAAAAAAAGATTATTAAGTAGAGGTATGTGACAAAAATATAACATTAAATACAATATTTTTTTAATTTAACCTTGATTGTAGAGGTATTTTTATTTTTGTTTTCTTCTGATATTTAAAAAAATAAACAAAAAATACTGACTATAACTCAAAAAATGTAATATTTATAATCATATTCAGGAGAGTAATAAAATATCTATTAGTACTAACTTATCTATCACCTAATTAATAAAACGATTAACAAAAGTGCTACAATGTGTGTGAATAAGTTTGATATTACTACTTATTTATAAACTAATATTAATACCTTACAAGTATTTTAAATTATTTTCTCATAAAGATGTAAGTTAAATGAATAATTTTGAAACTTACATACATCGCACTATTTGAGAGATAAATTTATCTTACAGTGGAGTCAGTAATACAAATTAATAAATAATAATTAACCTATTTTTATGACATCTAATTCCACTGTGTTTCTTCGTGTAAATGACTTTAACTATTTTTTTTATCATCTCGGCTATTCATTTTGAGCTAAAAAATGCTAGGAATATCTGTTTATCTATATATGTAATTTTGTGTACGTTAAGAATACTTTCTAATTGATATCTTGAGTAATTCCTCATTACTATGAATTATTTCAATAAAATCTTTTCTAAATAGAATAACCTTTTAAACGTACATACCTAGTAAATAAAATAAGACATATAAAATAGTCTTAGAATAAAACTAAAGTGATATATTTAAAATAGTATATGAATATTCTATTATTAAAATAGAAATAATATAAAGATAATAAAATAAATTATTCAGACTTCATTTTACAAGAATCACAATCTCTCTGGAAATTCTTTTTTTTCTTTCCTTTGTCTTCTCTCTAACTTCTTGAATCTGTTTGTCATCAGGCTAACGATTAGAGTCTGACATTGGACTCCTATCAACAAATACTACAAGACTGTCGATCATAATCTTAGTTAGAGTAAGTTCAACTTTGCTCCTTGAGTCAGTTTTGAGTTTTTAGGTTTGTTTTTTATAGATGTTTTGCATGTAGTGTTTTTAGCTTCAAGATTAGTCAATGTTAGTTCAGAGTCCTAGTGATATAATTAGATATTTGATCAAAACTCTATGATGCAGGTTAAGTTACCACTGGACTTTGTAGGATTGGAGCTCTTTGAGAGCACATCTACTTCTTCTTAGATAAGAGAAACTAGTTTTGATTTTCAATATAACCTTTTGTTAGAAGATTTGAATGTGGAGATGATGTGATCACTAGTTTCAGATCTTCTTGCAGGATTTTTTGTTTTTCAATAAAATAGTGTATTGATTTAAATTAAATGTAATGGTTGATTTTGTTAATTTTATATAGTATATGTTGATTTTGATCTGAATGAGTTATTTAATGTGTTTTGTTTGAGATGGAAAGTGTTTGAATGGTAGTATGAATTTTATTATGATTCATTTGAAGTGTAAGATTTACAAGTATTGATTATTTGAAATGCGAATATAATTGGTTTAGAAATAATGAATATATAGATATAAAGGATGGTATATGAGCTCACTAAGGGTACCTGTCTAACTCTAAACAATGTGGTATCAACGTTGGTTGTTATATTTTGTGAAAATATATATTTGATGTTAAATCTACATCTTTTCACTCAAGCGAAAGATCCTCTTTCAATCTAGATCAAGACAGGAAAATTTGGGTTGCTTCCATACCTATTTTCCTATTTTCACTCAAGCGAGAAAATTCTCGCTCAGTTGAGTGCTCTCAAGTCCATTCTCACTTGAACGAGAACAATTTTTTCTCAAGTGAAAATTGGGTAAAATTTGGGGTGCTTTCGAGTTGATTTTTGCTCAGGTGAACATTTTCGCTCAAGCTAAAAAAACTTAAAATTTAAGATTTTCCTCTGAGTTTCTGTTTTATTATTGTTTATTATTTTTAATTATAATTTATGTGAACTTTTAATTATATTTTATTGAAAACCTTTTAGTTTGTGTTTATGTAATTTTTGGATAAATTTTGGTTTGAAGGAATTTTTAAGCTTTGGTGTCATTAAATGGTTTGATCATGTGTAATATGAGATATGAAATATGAAAATGTGATTGAAACATAGTAATTTCACGAAAAAAAAAATACCGTGTTGAGATTGTTAGGATGTGTATTGCCCAGGGATTCACCTAGAAAGATGTATCCTAACTCTACTAATTTAATGGAATCACATAGATGAAGTTATTCAAGCAGTGAGAGTCAAATGAGGTTCATATGAATGAATCAGTTGTTTGAAAGATAACTGACTTGCCCTGTTATATGATTAATCTTGCCATATGAGATGATTCGATATTGAGATTATAATGTGCATGGTTGTGTGGTTCATAGTGAGATTGTATGACAAATGCAGATCTCTGAGTTTAAGTCAATGTACGAGTCCTCCGAAAGTAGAGTCAAATGTATATATATGTTGGTGAGTAGAAGTCTGACACGAAAAATGTAAATTATAAATTATTATTAAAACTTGATTACTTTAAAAAGTGTACACAAGAATTGATGATTTGATGGTTGTTTAAAGTTACATTTATATTAGAAATTTTAAAAATAACTAGATGATGTGTTTTTTTATCTACAATTATCGTATTTTTACAAGAAAATAGGTTGTAATAAAACACTTTAAATAGATAAAAAACATTTAACGTTTTGTTTAAATCTTTTATTTTAAAATTTTTATTTTGATAATAATGCATGCCTTAGTATTTATATGTGATTAATAGAGATTTACGCAAACTTTAACTATTTAGTAACGTAAATATTTAATAATGTATTATTCAAACGTTAAAAAGAGACACTAAATCATCTTCATTCTCATGTTTCATTTCATTCTGCCATCGGTTAATAACTGGTTTTTTGATGGCACAATTTTTTGTGAGTGGAATTTAATATATGTTTTAATAAAAACATTTTTTTATAGCATATCAAAAGGTGACCAACTTTATGTCTCATATATGAAAATAATAATAATAAGTAAAGTAATGAATAATAAAAAAAAACATAAAGTTGATTGATTTATCTGAGTTACGATTAATGTTTTCAAAATGATTTGACAGAATGTGTTGTTGAGTTTGAAACAAATTAAAAAAATAATTTTGTTTTGACAAAACCATTATACATTAGTTGTAAAAAATAATTTAATAT
>Ga0123341_1002616_pt1 | contig 14951 bp, 11 predicted proteins | sample Turbeapinknodule_FD_89959 | JGI IMG/M metagenome (GOLD analysis project Ga0123341, IMG submission 89959) | Root nodule microbial communities of legume samples collected from Mexico - Turtle bean Mexico pink nodule | ecosystem: Host-associated > Plants > Roots > Nodule | place: Mexico: Nepantla... | reverse complement strand
CATTAAGAATAGGAAACAACTCATAATATTACTTCCTCAATTAGATGACTAGTTGATTCTAAACCCACACAACATATTCTATAAAGTTTTTAGGACATTTCATAAGATGATATATATACTGACAGTAAACTTAAGATTATCATGAACACCATTCTCCATAGTAAGTACAAAGACCAATGTTCAATGATAATTATAATTATGGGTAATGATCACCAAGGCAATGAATAGGTAAAGAATCATCTTTGTTGCCACTTTCAGATGAAATATCTTGCAGACTTCAATATTTCTTGGGGATAGAGGTGGGACAATCCAAGAACGGTATGGTGATCTCCCAAAGAAAATATGTGATGGTCATCCAAAAGGATACATGATTGATGGGTGCTTAACCTAATGATTCTCCTATCCTATGAATCCTAATGCCAAACTTTTATCAAGATAAGCGAGTTATTTCTACACCCATAAAAGTACAAAAGACTGGTTGGGAAATCGAACTATTTGATTGTCATATGTCAAGGTATCTCCTTTGCATTCAATGTAGCAAGTAAATTTCTTAGCTCTCCATGTGAAGGACCCAGAGGTATCTCCTTTGCATTCAATGTACCAAGTCTCTTACCCTAGCTTGGCACTCAATCTTCTAACCCTAACCCTAACTTGTCACCCAAGTTAGGGTTTACTTGACCTACTTGGCACTTCAATTCTCTGTGGGGTCAGGTTATGTAACCTAATCTAAGTTTAGCCCAAATATAGGGACCAAAATGAATTTACATGCTACTTCACCCAAAATACAAGGTCCAATATAATTTATATACTACTCGGTACAATTATTTACAATTGACCCAAAATACAAGGTCCAATATAATTTATATACTACTCGGTACAATAAAAAGTAAGACTCTTCAAATATGGGTTCCATCTTCTTCAGTTCTCAGCTCAAGATGTGGTGGTTGGATGGTCCTCCATCACTAAATGTCAAGTGAATTAAGGAAAAAGGAGATGAATGACGTTGTGAGAATTACTGGGAAAAAAACTATGATTGTGTTTTTCCTAATTGACATAACTTACAAGACAAACTTGGAATAATCATTAGGAAATCTATGTAAAGCCAATAACATAAAAACTTTGACTATTGCTTCAGTTCTTGAGAAGGAGAGAAGGCAGGAAGCAATAAGTCATTGAAGTAGTAAAGAAGAACATGAACTTTAACCAGATATACAACCATTGTACCTTCCGGGAGAAAAAATATTGAGGAGATTTTGACACACATCATAAAGACATTGAGTAACAATAATTTAGTCTGTTCCCAAACATATCTAATAAGCACGAAATATTTTGTTTTAAATGAGTGAATAGTAGACTTGAGACAATGCATGATTGAGAATAATTTTAAACTAACGTGAACCTCATTTTCAGCAATAATGGCCACACTATGATTAAGATGTTAACATAACCTTGACTTGACTGTTAAGTCATTGTTTAAGTTTGATGCCAAGTATCATAATTAATTCCATCCAGTTTGTCTGAATGAATAGATGTATATTGATATAATTAGTATAGATGGACGGATCAGGCTTAGTGAGCAAAAGTGGTCACATATGAAGAGGAGAGAGAAAAATCCTAGAGAAAGAAAAACTCTAAAACATAAACAAACTCCGGTCAAAATGACATGGGCAAATAAAAAACGATAACGACAAGACAATATAGATGTTGGTGATCACTGTCGGAAACAGGGTTAGACGCACCGCCATGCATGGTGGAAAGCGGTGGCGGTGCTGAGGCTTGGAGAGGCGCGTGAGGGCACGTCGAAGCTTTGATTGTTGCGATCTTTGCGGCGCGGTGGTTGCTTGGTCGGGACAATCTGAAAGAAGGTGTCGCCGGGCCAAACGACGATGGTGGCGAAACAACAACAGTGGCATTAAAAGGTCACGGTGAACAATGGGTTCACCAGGAAGGCAAGAATTTTAAGTTGGCTCTGATATCATGTGAAAATAAAGTATGGGTTAAGCGTTACATCTAACAACACTAATGTGATAATCAAACACCTTACATGTTGCCTTAAATATAGAGATAAATTTCCATTTATTAAAGGAAATATTATCCGAAGACATCACCACTAGCTTTGTCAATTCAAATGAGCAAGGAGAGTTGTTAAAAATATGTAATTATTAGTCAAGTTATGCTTTCTTTATCTTGGAAGTCATCTCAAATTACACAAGATATTCATAGTTCTTTTTCTAACTGCATTATTAGTCAAGCTTTGTCCCCTTTAGATTTAGTCTTTGGGGTCGAAAACCATATTTCATCTACAATTGAGTCAAGATATTGTTACTTTTATAGATGAATTTTACTACTATACTTGTTTATATTTAATGAAAAATATTGGTCAAAATTATCTTCTACTTTTCAACTCTTTTTCATGAAATCAATTTGATGTCCCTATTTGTACTTTACAAAGTAATAATGCACGTGAGTATCTATCTACTTAATTATAGAACTTTATAGCATCCTTGTAATAATGAGTTGCAAAAAATATTTTGTCCTCATACCCCCAACAAATCAGTGTGGTTGAATGAGAAAACAAACATCTTTAGGAATCATCAACTACACGCCCTCCTCCATCATGAAAGGTAAATCCCTCACCAAGTTCTATATCCTCACCACTCTCTTTAGGAATCAATTTAGACATCTCCGATGAAATACAACAATATAAACTATACTACTAGTAGATAAACATTAAATCAAAAACCATATAAACCAGGGAAGTTCTATGTGTATTCATATTATGAGGTAGAATAAGTGCTTCTATTCACTATTAAGTGACAAAAAAGACCATAAGATATATATGCAAATAAAAACTTACATTAACAGCTCTAGCAGTGTCTTCAGAAAATGGAGGAATGATACCCGATAATACAATTGTAAGTGATGAAGTAAATAGCATTAGGGTAGCTAGGATGATTGCCTTTTTTGCACCTGGACATCAAATTTCAAATACAAGAAAGAACATCGTGGAATGTTAAATTTCAAAATGCTTAAAAAGCATTCCTTTATATTTTACAAAATGTATCATTTAATTATACTTCAAACTTATGGTCAACAATTCCTTAATAACCAACAATAATGTGTAAAGAACGGACCTTTGGATTATAGACTCAAATACCTAAAAGTTTTGGTCCTTGATGTTTGTTTTTAAAGGTATAAACATGATCAAGCCAAACATGTTGAAATTGATAGACATTTCACAAGGAGTAGATCAACATTGGCCTAATTTGCATGCCTTTTGTTCCTACTTCACAACAAGTTTGACATTCTTACTAAAGGATTGTTTAGGCCCAACTTTGAGTTTCTTGTAAACAAGTGGGGTATGTTGGACATATATGCAGCAACTTGACATGGAATGTTGACAATTGTATGTCTATATCGAAATTAATTAGACATGTTTTATTTTCTAGAAGATTAAATAATTTAATTAGATTATTCTTATTTGATCTGATTTAAAATAATTAGGGTCAGAATCAAATTATTCTAATTTGATTTGATTTTATTATTATTGGGTCAAAATAAAATCTCTCTAATTTGATTTGATCCCTTTTTATTTACTTTCCTTTCTACATTTACTATGTAATAGGCAGCCAAGCCTATTTACGTAAATCTTTTATTCCTAAATAATACAGACAAATTATTCACCCCACTTGAATATTGTGGTTCATGTCCCTCTATTTCTTTCTCATTTTGTATGGACCTATATACTTAAATTGTGAGACTTTTGCCAAAATATGCTCTTAAAACCTCTAACCAAGGGTAATTGTGCCTCTAACTAAATTTATATTTCATATAACTCCCACTTAAACGAAAAAGAAGTTTAAGGAAAAAAGAAAAAATACATGTCGAAATTTTGAGTTCAAATCAAGCAGACAATATGTCAGGTGACAAGAAATTCTTTGGAAATTGGCATCCATTTATTGAAACAAGTAGCATCCCCAGTATCATAAATAATAAGACTGAAGCATTGCTTGCAAAAGAACATACAGTAAACAAACCTGAAAGATGGACATATGAAAGAAGGTACACCAAGGACAAAGATAGAAGAGAAGCAATAAAAGCAGCAATCACAAAACCTCCCAGCCATTCAGGAGTACCACCAGGATTCCTGCAGGGTAAAGAAATGTAAATTAGATGTTAACTGTAAAACTGAAAATTGACATGTGAAAAAGATGGATGGTGAAAATAGTGGTAGTGAGTCTAAAGACAATGTCATTGGCTACAAGGGACAAGTGAAGGTGAATGCAACTGACTGAAGGAGGCAATCTGATAGCAAGCCAGTGATTAAGTGTATATTAAAAGGAAGTAATTGGGCCACGGCTAAATGGGCCCCGTTTAGGGGTAGTTTTATGTTATAAATTAGTGGGATACTACTAGACGACTCTTCAGAATTAGAAAGTTGTGAGAAGTGGACCAGACCTCTAAAAAAATCTGGAGTGTGTAAGATTTCATAAGGAGATATTTCTTATTTATCAATAAGATTTACTTTTTCTTCTTATTTCTGTCAAGAGTTCTATCACAATCGTAGTGGATGCAAGGTATAGATAGAAAAAATGGAAATGGTGATAGTGACTATGGAAGCAGAACGGCATAAGCTGATGTAACAGGAAGTTTATGGAAAACAATACTGGATGACAATCTCGTAGGTCCTTATTCCTTGAGCTTGAAAAAAAGGCAAGTCCCTAATCCAGGCATGGAAGCAATTGGAGAAATCCAGGAGAACAAAAGGGAAACAACGGTATGGTTATCATGATTAATGATGTATGGAAATATGAATATAGCTGCCAGAGAGATGAAATTAAAGCCAACTGAAAACACAATAATGCAATAGAAAGAAGCTTCTTGCATGAGATGATGACAAAGTTCAAAGGCAAAGGTCGTGATATATGATACAACACCGATGCCATGTTGAGTTTTTAGGGATTCAGTTCAGTGAAACAAAGGAAAGAGATTACTTCATTTGACTATTTGATACAAATAGTCAGTGATGTGTGATGTCACACATGACATTGGCCTTGTATCCCTTTTTATACTAATAATCTACGTCAGGTACAATTATAGTTGAACACCAGAACTGCTACAAACCCAGCCCAATAACACTTAATCATGACTCCTATCCTAACACATCAATGATCAATAAATAATTTAACAATTCTTATTGGACTTCCTTTTCATGAAAGATTTCTTATTTCCTTTTTATAATTTAATTTTCTTTATCAACAAATTTTATTTTATAACAATAAACGCTAGTAAGTTTGCATAAGAATGGCCTCCAACATAATTAAAAGATGACTAAAACTAGAAATTCCATTCTAAAGTTTGGTTTCAGCATTGGCTATAGCCCACTAAAAGGTAAAACATTTTCAGATCCTTCTTGATCCTTTTATCTCTTTTCATAGTATGCCTTTTATGTTTCTATTCTTACGCTGAAATTGGCTGCAGCAGACCATTGTAGAATAAAAATATGTAAAACCAAAACAGGCAGGAGGAGCACTCACACGACACCGAAAAAAGACATCATTATCAAAGCACTAAGAAATACTTTAGCTTATTTACAGACCAGTCCACGTATACTGATTAGGGGGAAAAGGATTTACCTATCAAATCGAACCATACCCCCTATGAGTGTGGCACCAAGCCGAATAAATATGCCTGCAGAGAATAAAATCGGTGTGGCTAACCCCAGAAGTAGTGTTATCAGCTTGAGTGGCTTTGGTAACCTTCCTGAGGTTAATGTTGCTTCGAAAAAACCATCTGGATAATTCAACCAAAATTTAGTAGCAGGAGAAAAAAGGTTGTTCTAACAAAGGAAAATATAAGGTTGTGATAGTTACATGCAAATGCCGGAGAAACTAACCAAACAAGAGCCAAGTAAGAAGAGCCAATTTTAAAATAGTTTCCCAAAATGAGAAGTATAAGCCATTGAAAGGATCCAGCTTTAAAGAGCCATCTTTCAGCCTCCATCTTGACAACAGCAGCTTTAATAATGGGGGACAATTGCCTTCTCTTTGAGTGTGCATTCAAAAGATATTTTTGAAGTAGAAGAAAACCCAAATGTTGACCAATCAATGCTCCGAGAAAAGCTGGTGCACCAAATAATCCAACCACCAACAATGGGCTTGAAACATATGGTACTGGTGATGAAGATATCAAAGGAAGGAGAAATGCAACAAGGAAGGAGAAACTTAAGGCAAAGATCCACATGAGGAGAACACCGAAAAACGACAAAGCCAATGAAACTGCAGCTGGTATACCACCCATACTTAATGATGTAAACCATATTAGAAGTGACTGCATTATCACTGAATTATGGAGCATATTAGCAAACTTTTGTCGGTATACAACCATATACATTCCCTGAAAAAATACAACATTGACAATGTATCAGAGCCTATTAGTATGACAGTAGAATACCAAGCTACAACCACCCTGCTATGTGGAAAATAGTACGTGATTGTACACACTAAAGCATAGAATTGGAGCATGATTCGCAAACGAGAAAGACCAAATATTTTTTCCGGTAATAACTTACTAAAATGTCAAAATATATGGCACTGTTCTTGATTATATCCTCCTCTGCTTCAGTTGAATTGCCTTCTGGAATATGAGAAGATGCCCCAATATGAAGCAAGAAAGCAAGCATATTTTCCCCCAGATGTTGAAGAGATCCAGTCTTCAAAAGCTCTAATTTATCATTCTGCACAAGGAAAAACATAACATTATTATTGTCATTGGATATGAAAATATTTTAATAAACCCTTTATTTCCCCAATGATATCTTTTCATTTCCACCGCTCATGATGTCATTCAATATTGTAGAACACAATCAATACATTGTAGGCTATAAAACCATTATTTGTCATAAGAATTTGGAATTGGACCCAACTCATCCTTGCAAAACTAGCATGTGAGATGAGAGTTGCTTCCTACATATACACTCTTTTGTCCTTATCATTAGTTGACTTGAGTTTTTTACCATATTAACTAGAGATATAGAGCCAATACACAAATGAGGAACAAGCATCATCTTACACGAGTTAAACAAAAAGTCAAATTCTAAGAAATTGTTATTGTAAAACAAAAAGCAGTCCAAGTATTTCATAAAAAATTAAGGACAGAAGGAAACCTTGGTATGATATACAGCAGTGTTGTCTACATATGCAAAATCAAGCCCAGAAAGGCCAGCAACCTCTTTATACACTTGAAAATCAGTTGCAGATTTTATGGCCCCAGAAGCAAACACATCCTGGAGGACAAATATTGGTAGATTTGAGTGATTATTCAAAAATATAATGATATAAATCAGTAAAGGTCAAACGTACAATCAAAGAAACCTACAAACCTGTGCAATAACTTGACCAGATGGGTATTTTGCTGCTAAAGCATAGTTCTCAATAGCCCAAGGATGAGGTCCAGCCTACTAAATGCAAAGCCATTAAAAAGATACATGAACTTGTTACAAGAATTAATAAACTGCAGAAAGAACAAGATTTAGATACTAAATAACAGGATACTATTTATATTTTAAAAGTCTCGAGGCAAGATTGAATAATAGTTTTTAAGGTTGAAAATTGAACATAATACACGAGAAACCACCAAAAAATAATGACTTGTCAATGGAAGAATGGAAATTATTTTTCACTTGATCGTGTTATTAAAATCACGAGGAAATAAGCATTTGTTGACAACTCAAGTCTATGGATGGATGTACAGAAAAGGAAAACAACAAGACCATTAAAAGTTCTAATTAAAATGAACACATCAAAGAATGAAGAATCTAGGAAATTTGGGACAAGACAGTACAGGAAACAATGAAGTCTCTAAGTTTTTCTAAAACAACCTTTTTTGTATGAATAATTTTGCAATTCATTTTCAATATATTTGTTTTAATAGAAAAACATTATTTTTCAAAACAGTAAACATGTGGCAATGACAGGTAGAAACAATTATTTTGATGAAATAAGGCATCTAAATAGAAGTAACAAGGACCTGGAGAATAAAAGATAATCAAGCTGTGCAACTTCTGCTGCTACTGTCAAATTTTATTTTAAGCCTTAAATGGTTGAAAATTTTGATTTGATATGAAATACTTACAGGGTGTCGATAAACGATTCTCCTAAAAGTTACATAGTTCTGTGTGAATGCACAGATTGATTTTATTCCTAACTCACCCCCTCACATGAGAGCCCTTTGGTCTTGTAGCACAGCCAATACTCAAGCCAACTCAACATTGTTTTGGAATTCAAATTTATTTGGAGGGAGGGCAATGAGATTGAACTTAGGATCATTTGGTCATAGTTTTACCTACAAAGGCAAAAGATTACAATTACTAGGACCAGGTACAATCAAAACAGACTGAGATAAACAATGTTCATACCAACGAAGGTAGAAGATTGGTTTTATTCCTAACACAGGGAAGATTTTATATTCATTATTGTCCAACTGAAACAACTATGACAGCATTAAGATGTGTTATCTATTCCATCTTTTTCACTAACCAAAGACACAGAAAAAATATGCCAACAAACAAAATGAAGGGCCTGTTTGATTTGAGAAAATGTTATGTTTCATTTTCTGTAATTCGCTTATTGTCATTGTCACCCTATTTTCATTTTGTTTCTCATTAATAGAAAAACAGAGAGTGGATGTAAACTAAGAAAAAGTATTTCTTAGAAGTTACTTACAAAAAGAAAGGATACAACTATTTATAGAAGATAGTTATCCTCAAAAGGAAACATAAACAAAATTAACTCCTGTAACAAACATACGGGCTATCTTCAAAACAAAATAGCTGTCTGTTAACTAACTATATTTGTACCAAAAGAATTCAGTACTCTAATAGTAATACCCATAAAAATCTTTGAAAATAGAAAACAAGATGAAAACAACGTAGCATTTTGGTGAATTAAAGTGAAAACATGGATACATTTTCTCAAAGTACACACTACAATTTCATAAAAAAATAATAGTTATCAATAAACACACCTGGAAAATGCTAGACTTCCCTCCAATGCCCATGGCCTCCAAATCAATAGCCATTCGAACAGTTTTGCTCCAAGGATGCTGCATCAAAAATTTCGTTTATTGGTAACAAGGATTTCTATACAACAAGTGTATTTTAGATACCGATAAAAAATCATTCCTACATTTTGTAACAGCTTGAGAGAACTTCTAATGCTAACATATTGTGAAAAAAAGAAGAAGGAAATAATGCATTTCAGGCGTCACTAAGCAGGGAGTACAAGATTTTTCAAGCATCTATGCTTTAATGCCGTAAGTTCAAAATCCACAAAGGAGAACAAAGTACAGCAACAACTACAGCCAAAAAATGAGGAAAATCCAAAGGTGGAGAAGACACAATATCAAAGACTTGTGGGAAAACTCATTTATCTATCACACACTAGGCCAGACATAGCTTATGCAGTTAGTGTGGTTAGTCAATTCATGCATGATCCAAGAGAAAGACACTTGCAAACGGTAAATAGAATTATTCAGTACTTAAAAGCTTCTCCAGGGAAAGGATTGCTATTAAAAAAAGGCGAAAACTTATTCATGAAAATATATATTGATGCTGATTATGCAGGATCAATTGTTGATAGGAGATCCACCACAATCTAATGCATGTTCCTCGTGGAAATTTGGTGACATGGAGGAGCAAGAAACAAAATGTAGTTGCAAGATCAAGTACAGAAGTAGAATTTAGAGCCATGGCTCAAGGTGTTTGTGAACTATTATGGATGAAGATCATACTCGATGATCTCAAAATAAAATATGAAGCTCCTATGGGTTTGGTGTGTGATAATAAGTCCGCCATCAGTATTGCACACAATCCAGTTCAACATGACCGAACAAAGCACGTAGAGATAAACCGACATTTCATTAAGGAAAAGCTGGATAATGGTCCTATAGCCACCGAGTATATCCCTTCGAAACTCCAATTGGCAGATATGTTTACTAAGGGACTTCCCACAAAACAATTCAAAGATCTTACTTGCAAGTTGGGAATGATAGATATACATTCACCAACTTGAGGGGAGTGTTGCATAATCAGGAGAATTATTTTATAATTAAATGCAGATTTCATTCTCTATTTATTAGGACAGATTTGTTATCCCACATCGACTAGGAATAAGGACATTTCATTGTATATAAGTGGAATGGCTCAATTGAAAAATGAAATATAGTCCAATAGATTTAACCCATAAATCTTTGTAATTTAGATTTCTTCTAATCCCAACATCATTCTTATAATCTGTAAATTTAAAAATCATATTTTCAAAACAGATGAGAAACAAGAAAACTACTTAATATAAGGATGCATTAACAAACGGCAAACAATTCTATACCTGAGTTATGAAGCTATGAGCACCATTAAGACCCTCCTCCTCACCTGTGTTAAATAAGAATATAACAGCTCTCTTCAATCCATGAGCCCATTGAGAAACACCACGAGCAAGTTCCAGCATAACACCAACACATGAACTGCAATCTCCAGCTCCTGCTCTGTTAAATCAATGCTATATTTTTAGCAGCAAATAATGGAGTGCATTTAACTGATTCAAAATTTTCAAATACTCAAATGAAAAGAAAAAAATTTAGAGCTGTAACTTTGCATGCTTGCTAGGAATTGCAGAAACATAGCACCGGACTATAGCATAAGAGAGTCTAATGAAATTTTTTAATAAATTTATGTTTATTAAAAAAGTTTGATTGCAAATATTTTTCAATGTGATGTAGAATTCTTATCGATGTCCCCTTTACAATTTCCAATTAGTAGAAAAATGTCACTCCTCAAATGTCCTTCCAGGACCAATAAACTCCTACTTTCATAATGTTATTGCTTAATGAGTTTAATTTTGATCCACAATCAGTGTTATAAACTTCTTTGCAGTTCCATCCAACCACGCGTTGCCAAATTTACTAAAATTTTGGCCTCTAATGCAGCACCACATGCTTGGACATATGCGAGTTTAATTTTGACAAACGATAATGAACAAAATCTATTTAAACAGTATTCCATTACATATGATGTACAACATATGTAAAATGTCACTTAACTTTAACTAGCACAAAACAATAAAATCAGCATATCAAAGTAAGAATTGAAAAACATTACTCTGTAACCAGTTTCTTTTAATTTTTAACCAAAGATGTGATCATTTTTTTGTTATGGATCCCTAGCTTGTATTCAAAAGCCACTTTGGACCTTGACTAATTTGAGACCAATTAAGAGGGCCCATGTAGAGGTACAAAGATCTTATACATAAGATAACATAAATCTGAGATGCTGGTTAAGGGGAACCAAGCTCCCTGCCTCACATCCACAAACATTGGTAAGTTGCAATGTAATGACCAGAACAACAATAATAAATAAATGCAATGACAACAATAACAAACAGCGACAATAATATGCAAAAACATTCATATTATAGCATATAAGATTGGTTCAATGTTCAATTATATCATATCATCCGCCATACTTAAATGTCAGCATATTATAATTTCAATTTATTAGTCCATGATCATGTACAAAAAGTATGCCTTCTGTTGTTTCATGGAGAAAAAAGAAAGTTTTCTTTGAGTATAATATTTATCCTTTGACCTATAGATGTAAGTCATAATCGCATCAAACTAAAAGGAGCTGCACCTTGAGCCATCTTAATGCAGCCTGTCAAGTTGCACCATCAGCTGTATCAGCCCTAGGCTACCAGCTGAGTTGTTAGCTATGTTAGTGGTATCTTAACTATATCAGTTGGAATCACCAACTGCAGTAACCTATAACTCTCTATATAAGAACTTGACACTCACTTCATAAATTGGCATCAGTGATTCTTTTATTGCTAATTTTACTGCACTAGTCTAGTTTCCTATATGTATGAGAAAGAGCATTAAATAATTATTTCTTTTTGTTAGGATCTCACATCAATTAGAGTTATGGTCAAATTATACTATATAAATGAATGTAAATCTTACTTAACTAGTTGGTTTTATGAGATTGAGTTAGACTTAGTACACTTACAAAGATGCTAGAGACCATCCTAGTAAAGTTGATTGGGTTTATATTGTCACTCGCTATCAGGACCCCTCCATTCTCACACTCGAGATGTTCAGTCCTCGATGTGAAAGGGTATGCTGAAGATCCACATCGGTTAGAGATATGGACGAATTATCAGTGGATAAGGGGGATGGGGTAGCCTCGCCCCCCAACCCGTCGTTAGATCCACCTTTCCAAAGTTTTTTCTTCAAGAGTCTGTGTTGTTGGTGATTAAAGAGGGTGCAATTGTTCTATATCATTTGTTCACATTAAAGGTAATGATGGTGCAGTACGCGTATAGGAGGAAGAAAAACTCGCTCATACTACCTTGCGACCAGTAGAGAATGGACTCTACTAACTTTGCATAGAGATTAGTTTGAGTATATTATTTTGACTCCCCAAATTACTGGTCAAGATCCGTCATTACAAATTAATATATATATATAGGTATAAATCTCATCTTACAAATTAATTTTATGAGATTAAATTAGGTTTAAAATTTACCTTCTAATACTACTAAACCCAAAATTTTAAATTTGCAGTACCACATCCAGTAGTGATGCAAGTTACTCATTCATTGCTGACTAATTAAACAATGAAAGGAGATTTCTCAATAGGAATATTTTAAAATTCACGACAGTTGTGAGGATCTCATTAATAATTAGAAGAAGATAGTGTTTTTCTCCAGCCAACTCTGTGGTATCTGTATAATTAGTATCCTGCTCTTACTGAGCAAAGAACTTAATGTTCCTTTATTTAGAACTAATGCGAGGATACTTAAAACCAGCCAAGTACTCCCCACAATGAAATCACCCACCCCGCTCCCCTCTCCAGCAGCACACCAAGCAGAGTCCTATATTAGTGGTCCCTCATATACCATACATCGACAAAATTACATACACACACAAACCCCCTTGTACAACACATTTATGTTAGGATATCAGGCCACAATGATAAGCGCTTCCCAGTAATAAAAATGGACAAAAACAATGATTGATTAAAATAGAAGTGTGAAAGCAAATAGATGAAGAGAACATACGTTGAAAAAACAGTATCAATATGAGAGGAAACCAGAATAGATTGCTCTCTTGCTTCAGATACATATTTCGGCAAGATTCTTACTACAACGTGGTTTAGATCTGAATAAACAAGTGTTCTCCCTGAAAGTAAGCCACTGGCTAGATTATTTGCACCAGACTTTGCGTGAAAAATATCCACTTCAACATCTACCTCCCAGAGAGCTGTTTTCTTAATATTTTGACATGCTGTCAAAACGTACTGCAGTAGGAAGCTTATCAGGGTAAACATATAATAAACAGAAAACAGACTAATAAATTACCACAATCAGTCGTATAGGTTGTTTTTACTCCTGCTGTTCATTATAAAGTACAATGAATATTAATAAAAAAACCACACATATAATAACCTATCATTAAGAACTTGAAAGTTTACAAAAAGGATGTTTACATCCAGAACATAAGCATGTTTGAGACAATGTAATTATATCGCAACAGACTCAGCAAGGAACAAAGGATGGCCGAGATACCCATATCTGTGGCATCATCACAGATTACCTGTAACAGGGAGGAGGATGGATACCCAATGGGTGGTGGGTATTATAACGCCCACCGTATGGATACCTGTTTATTTACAGAATTTATATTTATTAAATATCATATATAGATATGATTTTTCTACCACTTGGGATGAGATAAAAAAAAGTTATCATTCCATAATTTTTTTTTCAGAGATTAAGCACATAACGACATTATATGATGTTAATACAACATTCAATTCACAAATACTCCCGGGTCTCATAGATGCTCGCTACCCTATTGGATACCTGCTAACATAAATGGGGACGAATAGAGGGAAAATAAAATTCAAGCAAGAACAACAATAATTAAGGAAAAGATTAACAAAGTTGAAGAGTTGACCTGCAAAGCAATATCCAGAGCTTCAGAACCAACTGGATGAGGCCCCACCTCAGTTAAGGCCTTCACATGCTTGAATGCTTCGATCTCCGAAAATCCCCTCTTGCCAGCCTCTTCTGCTGTAAGAGGCACTGGCATGCTCTGAAACTGATAATGGTAAATGGATGAACAGGAATAAATGATAATCAGCAACAAGGTCAGCCACACAAATGAAGACCTCCTTGGGTTTCCAATACGAACAGCCGTGCGAATTTCAGCACCATCACTGGACATTTCACTTGCTTCTCCACTGATTGACCCTTCAGATGCATCTGAAGCAGTTTCACGCCTCTGCCTCATCTCAAACAAACTTATGCTTCAATTACCCCCTCAAGCCTGTGAAAAAGCAACTACCAAATCATAAATACAAAGTAACAGCACAACAGCTACCCATAAAAAAATAGGATGGCAAATACTTGTTCATTGATCAATGCAACAACTACTAAAAAGATAGACTTAGATGGATTCTCAAATTAAGCCTAATTAAACAAGAACCCAAAATGCAATTTTAACGCAAATAAGATTATCAAATTGCTCAAAAACAAAATAGCTGCAGCCAAATTTCACAGGAAAAAAAATAAATAAACTTTATCACGTGTATATGTTTATTTCTAAATCAAACATATATCATTATCAGGCAACAAATTGAGAGTCAGAGAAAAAAAAAACATGATATATAACATCTAAAGTGACAAAGAAAAAAATGAAGTGATGTGAGAAGAACCTGTGTTGGTGAAAAAGAAAAACGGCGGAGAAATCAATTATGTGGAGTTGTTAGAAATGACGGCAGTAGAGAGAAAAGAAAACAAAAAGAAGAAATTAATGAAAAGAAGGGTTATTTGATTAAAAAGGTGAAAAAAAATATTTATTATTGATATTTTTATTCACTAATTCTAATATTATAT
>Ga0123341_1002614_pt1 | contig 14954 bp, 5 predicted proteins | sample Turbeapinknodule_FD_89959 | JGI IMG/M metagenome (GOLD analysis project Ga0123341, IMG submission 89959) | Root nodule microbial communities of legume samples collected from Mexico - Turtle bean Mexico pink nodule | ecosystem: Host-associated > Plants > Roots > Nodule | place: Mexico: Nepantla... | reverse complement strand
GTATATATACACAAATAATTACATGATAAAATAAAATAAGAAAATTGTAATTACTAATTGGCCTCTTTTAGGCCAAAATTACAATAAATGTATTAGTTTTCTTAAACGTCTTATAACAAAATAAACTGGTATGTAATATTTTTTTAAAGGTCCGGTAAATTTCATATATTTTAGAAATGTCTATCACAAGAAAATAAATAACTGAAAAACTTAAGTTCTGTTTTCTTAAGTTCAAACTACAGTTTAACACAGTTCGATTAAAATTAATATTTTTAAACAGAGAGACCAAAACTAAAGTTTGTACAACTGTAGGAGTTAAATAAATAATAAACATTTTTGACATTGATAAATTTTATTACTGTGATTATGAATGAATAATTCGAGATAGTTAAAAAATAATTTTAAATTATGCACTGAAAACTAAGAGATATTATATTACACAATTTTTATTTTTAAAATAGATTTAATCGCTAAAGTTCTTTCATTTTGGACTGCGCTCTCAAACATATTGGGCTTCTATTAAACGAAACAGTTTAAAAATAAGAAGAATTTATAGATAATAAAAAAGTCATATTTAAAACCCTAATTTTAAAATTAAAAACTTAAATTAAGCATCCATTTCACACAAAAATGTGATGGTTCGGTAAAAATAACAAAATTTCAGTTTTTCGTAATTCATTTCCTTCCCTCCTTAGCAGTCATTCAAACGTAACGCAAATTCATCTGAAAAAAACCCGACACCGGAGGCTCCATCTTTTGCCGCGAGCGCCACTTCAATATCTCATCTGTAATAACTTTCCGTCATTATCATTTCTTCTATTCCATTTCTTTCAATATTTATTGTTCCATTTCTCATTTCTTAACCACCCTCACTTCACTGCTTAGGGTTTTACTTCACTCACGCCATCCACACTTTACTTCCATTAATTTTGCTGAATCACTCTGCATTTTGAACTTTAACGGAAGCTCGGTGTTTCCGTTAGACATGGAAACCGATGAATCCTCTCGCGTGCTTCCCTTCCAGCTTCAATTCGATAAACCCCTCGCTTCGCAGGTTTTGTGAATTTAACTTTCACATTCGTGTCACTGTTAAAACATCTCCATGCCGTTTGAAAAGCTTGTTAACTTTTATGAATGACTTTTGAATCATAGATCACAATCGCGGAGTGGAATCCCGAGAAGGACTTGCTCGCTATGGTTACCGATGACTCCAAGATCCTGCTCCATCGTTTCAATTGGCAACGCTTATGGACCATAGCTCCAGGTCTCTCTCTCCCTAGTTTTCTTCTGTTTATTTGATTTTAAGTTGATGGTGAAAATTGCTTATACTTGAATGTGCGGTGTTTATAATGCCTTGTGAAGTGCTTAAAATTTGGAAATGCCTTGAAACGATGAGCCACGTGTTGTTCTGGCTTTTCGTTAGGATTTCGAAGTTATAGTAGTGTACTAATGGAATGTTTCTTTTTCCTGTAGGAAAATGCATCACATCCTTGTGTTGGCGTCCTGATGGAAAAGCAATTGCTGTTGGGCTTGACGATGGGACGGTATCACTGCATGATGTTGAGGTGGGTACTGGTTGTATTTTTTCGTAACTAATCTTTTTAGTCAGTTGTTCTTGATTATTTATTTATTTATTTTTATTTCTGATACTTCTGGTTATGTTTTGTGTTAATAAATGTTTTATTTGATATGATACATCTAAAGGGAAAATGTATGTTGGGAGTTCCAGGACTGACTGTTTATTATTAGGTGTACAGATTAAGCAAGCTACTTAATGTTAGTCTCACTTATAATTCATGTAGAATTGATCCTCTTGCTGTGTGCTTTTACCATTTTGAGACATTGTTGAATATTCCACTAATACTGGTCTTAACCGAGGATCAAGGCTTCTACTTGTTCAAGATTACTTTCGTAATACGAATTTTGAAAATTGCTAGTCTAAAACAAGTAAGCAATTGGATATTCTTCTATCTGAGGAAGGGTTATCAATAAAAGGTCAACTATGGTTTGTGGTAGTAATTTTGTTGGTTTCTTAGCAAGATGGGATAAGATCCTAGAATCATGTTTATCTGATAGATAAATTCCGTAGGTTTCAAAGTTGGGTAGAATGGATTTTGGTAGATTTGATTTTGAATCATTGAATGTAATGGAGATAATGTCCAAATTAATCTTAGCCATAGATTTTGCATTGGAACATGTTTATGGTGAAAGGATTTGGAAGGTTAAAAATACAGGCCCTAAGTGGATATGTTCATTTTAATGGTGCTTTTATCTCTCTGTCTGCGTGTGGATAGAGTTTGTGGTTTATTTCCTTTTTCTTGTGTGTAACATAACTGATTCTTTATATTTTCTTTAAGGCAGAATGGAAAGCTGCTAAGAAGCTTAAAATCACATTGTGCAGCCATTATATGTCTCAACTGGGAGGAGGAAAATCAGCTAACTACTGTATGTTCCTTTCTATGTGATGGCTACTCTTGATATTTAGTTTGATTGATCAATTTTGATTCAGAGGAATGTCTTGAAGAGACTTGTTATCTACTATAATATGGCTTCTATGTGTACCTTTATTTAGCAGAATTGAAGTGTGATATGATGCTTAGGCATGTCTTAAACTACGGATATCATTTTCTAGTTTGTTGATTCAATTCTCGTATGCTCTAAATGGAAAATAGTAAGTGCTTATGATTTAATTGGTGGTATTAGAGTTAAGGATTTGAAGAATGTGTAAAATAAATGGTGGAATTAAATAAAAAAGATGCAAAGGTACACAATGTCAACTTTAAACATTAATGCCATTCTTTTGGTTTTTTGTTTCTCATATTTCTGCTTGATTATTAAAACTTATGTTCCAAACTAAAGCACTGACACATTATATCTTGAAAGAAAATTTACCTAAGTACAATCCCACATCAATGCTTCTTATACTGATGCTGTTGAGAGGGAGCAAAATTGAGAGGACCTGAGAATGAATATGTCTTGACTATACAGTGAAGGTGTTGTATATGATGAGTTTTGACTGGATGATTCTACTTTATTTTTCTTTTCTACCTCTATCTCATTCTTTCCTCCCTAAATTTTCTTGTAGGATGACCATGCTTATACTTCCAAGTATGAAGATAGAACCTCTCGTTTCTTTCCTCCTGCTCCAAGAGTTCCTCGGATGCCTGGATTGGTATCTGGTGATAATGGGTTCATGGATGATAGTGAAGATTCATTTCAGGAGCTGTCAAATTCTTCTCACCAACGATTCAACATCCTATGCAGTGCAGATAAAGAGGGAAATATTTGTTTTAGTATATTTGGCATCTTCCCTATAGGAAAAGTTGTAAGTTGTTGTCTCTCAGAAATTAGCCTTTTCTTCATTATATAAATTAATTTATGAGGTGTGATGGGGAATGACATCCTAATATATTATTTATTTACCGTGTCTCCTTCCAAGTAGTTTAATTTTTGTTTTAAAACATAGTGTCTGGAGATATACATGATTGTATGTCAAGATCGTAAGATTATGATTTAATTGTAGTTTAATCTGCAGCCATAACTAACATTTAATAGGCTGGGCCAACTAAAGTGACCACAGATGATCTATTCAGTAGTTACTATTATGTTGCCATTGATTCATGAGGACCCAAGTCCTGTGATATACTGTTTTCTGTTCACATATTTTCTCTATTGGTTAGTGAGCTTAACATGCGTTTTTACTATGAGAAATTTATGACATTGTTGAGATTTTATGGATCAACAGATGGACTTGAGAAAGGTGGGGGTACATATTTTATTCGAAATATTTTAATTAATTGTGACACATTACTGACTTGTTAAAAATATGGCCATAAAAAGCAACTTGGTTTGGTGTAGTATTAGATATTACTTAATTAACTAAGAAGATATTCCTAATAACATTGGAAGATATCATACATTACCTTTTGCTAATATTTCTTCTGTGAAAGCCCATAAAATATTCAGAGACAAACACTCGTAAAATAATTAATACTAAACATTAATATCAAGTTAGACTTGTCTGTTTCTTTATTACCTTTATCTTTTTTGCCTTTTTTTAATTAATATTAAAACATCTTACGGTTGTTGCCTTTCAGAACATTCACAACCTCATTTTTCCTACTTCCCATGATGGTGCAGAAACAACTAACGGAGTTTCAAATGCTTCTGTACAGAAGGTAGATTCTCTTTATTTTGATCATTGAACTTTATTTGCCGTTCCAATTCTGTTTAGTTGGTGACCAAATTAGGGAAACCCTAAACTATAGTTTGATGCTTGAAATTAACTGGTTGATTAATTAACATGCTAATGTGCATTTTAAAATTTTGAAATATGAGAAGAGCAAATTTAAATACAATCAAAGTAGCAGAAGAACTACGTCAATAACTTCTTATGGATGAATGCAATGATGTTTGAAATTCTGCCAAAATATTAATGATAAATGAATTAGTGAATTTAATTCTGCTCGCTCAATCTTGAGACATGTACGTGGTCAAAGAGGATGTTGCATGTTCATTATATATTTATGCATCACTCATGAATGAATCAGTGAAGAAAAAAATGGTTAAAGTATATTTTTAGTCTCTGTTAACAAGTTTTTATTTTGGTACCAATAATTTTTTTTTATCTCTATAAAATTTGAAATCACTCTTTATAAATTGTGTGAATTTTAGTTGTAGTCCCTGTAAAATATTTTATTTTATTTTCATCATGCTAAAATTATAAATCACTGTTTTTAATCCTTGATATTCATTTTAAGATAGATGAATAACATTTATTTTACGAATCTTGAGAGTTTTTTGAGGTTCATGTAGACATTATAGTACAACACTAGTTGTGTCATTTGGAATGGTGATTTAACTTTTTGTTCAACACATAAATATTTAATTAATGTCATATAATACTAGGCATCAAAAGTGGTAATTTTCAATTTTAGAGGGACCAAAAACAAAGAAAAAAATTTATGGGTACCAATATCAAAACTTACTTTATAGGAACTAAAAATTATTTAAGTAAAGAAATATTGAACCTTCGACTTGCATAAGTTAATTAATGCCTTTCATGAACCATATCCCGATAAAAGCCTTGTTCTTTAGGTGAAGCAACATGAATGATTCTGTATTACATTACTAACTCCACCTTTAATTTTGTGCTTTTAAGTGTGGATAATGCATAAGCCTGCCTACCTTGTGTTGAAACTGAGCTTTTTATCAGAAGAATGAAGGTGGCTAGGATCAAATTCTAGTTTACCCAATCATAGAGGTTCTAATATAATGCATAAAATAACTCTCCCAAAAGTTTAAGCTGATAGATAAAGGCACATGACTGGTTTTGTTACGTTCCCCCATTGGAATTTACTCATGGAAGCTGTGTTGTTACATGTCACTAGGTTGCTTTATCAAAAGATCTTTGTCGTTTGATAGTTATGTGCTCAGGAGACCTAGTTAAAGTTTGTGCTGGCTTGGGAGAAAGTCACAATGCTGGGCACAATGAGCATGGTCTGCATTGCTTAGCATTGAACACTTCTATATTTTGGAATAGGTAAAAATTCTTTGAGAAATGGGATGCTTTGTTGTTACATTCTTTTTCTTTGTAACATGTAAAACCTTATCCCTTCAAGACAAATACAAATGAAATTTGCCATCTTATTCTGCAATTTGTTTCCTTGTTTCCTTCTTATAGGAAAAATGAGCTCCATCAGGTAGCTCAACAAGCTTCTAACATTGAGGATTTGACTGAGGTTGTTCGGACATCATTATCAGTCATGTTTAGGCAGTGGTCTGATGCCATGAACACATTTCAGGAGAAGTTTAGCTCTTTGTCTACTTTGATTATAAATCATGGTAAGGTAACTGAGTAAGAGTTATGGAATTTATTTTGTTATTATACTCACCCACTTTAATTCACTTGTTTCTATCTTCCATTACTAGGATTTGATTCCTCACCCCAAGAGGAGTTTCTGAACCTTTTGGGTGGTGCAAGGACTAGCCCACCAATTCATCAATTTCTTGTTAACACTTTGGGAGAAGTGGTATACGTACAATCTTATTTAGTTGCATTCCTCTTCTTTGTGGGTGTAGTTTTCATTCAACAACTTTTTTTTTTCTCTACAGGGTGTCAAGCGTATTTCAAAGGTTCTCTCTGGTGCAGGCAAAGAAATTCAACGTATTGTCTTGGACCACCTCCAGGTACAATATACAATAATGTTTACCAATAAGGAGAAACATATTGTTTGATAGAAATATTTAAAAAAATGATCATACCAAACAACTTCTTGTTGCACTTTGTTGTAGTCTTTTTACTAGATGATATATAATGTCATTCTTGAAACCAAAGATTCTAAGTTCTCTCTAAAATTTGCAATATAGAGCACAACCTAGATTTTTCTCAGTGGATATATATTAGTTGTATTCAATCTTTACTACTGTTCCTGTACAGCTTAAAATTGGGGGGTTTAGGATTGAGAAATCTAGAACAGAAATTGAAAACTTAAACAGATTGCAAAAACGAAAATCAAGAAGATGAAAAAGGTCAATTCACAGATTCAAGAACCAAACAATTCCTCTTATCATAGTTCTCTAAAGATTCAGATCAAAGTTTGAAAATTAACCATTCAATCAATCAATCAATTAAACCAATTATACGAATCAAATCAAAATATCATTCAATCTAATCTTTATATAATTATCAAATCAAGATTTAATCGATTCCTAATTTGATTTCTAAAATAAGAAACACAAATTGTAATTGCATAGTGAAAAATCGAAATTAGAGAAGAGCGGTGCAAATCTAGATTTTGTGAATTGATGCTCAAGAATTAGTTCTTCATGGATGAAAAACACAAAATAAAATTAAGAGAAGTAGAGGAAGAGAGAAAAGAGAGAAACAGAGATGAAGAAGCAATTTCTCAAACTGAAAATTAAACAAATGGTTTTTGTGCCCATGTTTAGAGAACATTTAGGCTATATAATTGCTCTGAAATATGAAGTAAACATGGACTAAATGTGGGCTCTAATTAGGTTCATAAGCTCAATTATAAAAGTCTAAATTAAAACAAGGAGAATTGAATCCGTGTGTTATTTTTAAAAAATTCAGCAAACTTGCCTCAACTTCTAAATATTGTAGAAAATAGCAGAGAACTCCAAATCTAGCAAACCATCCGTCCATTTTGAGGCTATGAAAATGTAGCATCCAATGTAACTGGAATCAGCCAAAAATAATATCTAGAAAAACAGTTATGGCCAAAACAATAAACAAATGTCAAATTAGCTGAAAATACAAAATTAAAGCATGTATGTACATTGGACCCAATTTCTTACTACTAAAAGGAAATAGTTAAAAACTGAAAACAAAGCATGTGAAAAGTGTTTTCAATGTACAATAAAATTATAAATGTGTGCACAAAATATGTGTCATCACTAGACCAACAAAGACAATGAGAATTTGCTTTCTCCTATATCTTTCTCCAAATCCCATTAGTGGGTTTCAGCTAGGTCATTATTGCACTCCTACCATGTGTTAGCAAAGTAGACATTGTGGGCAAGCCTGCTCCTATCACAATGAATTAGGACTTCAAAGGCTGTCCCCTGTGACCAGCTTGAAGGGGGCTTAAGTTCAATGCTGTTTGGAAGAATTGTGATAGCAATTATAGTTGTAAAGTTCCAGTTTTGTTGTCACCCAGGGTCCTTTATATTTCTATGACCTTTCTAGAAGAATATAAGTAGCTTGACAGAGGGCATTACCATTATATCAAAACACAAAAGGTGAAGTGGTAGTGTATTGAATAAATTGTTAGGAGATGCAAAAATTCATGTGCATTCATGTAATCGCCTGAACTTTTACTGTTCCATTCTTGGCATGTCATTAGACGTTCATTTTCTTTTGAATTTACTCAGTATTTATAAAAACGTCACTTAAGCTCACATGGAAGTTTAAATGTATTTTTCAGCCAGCAGTAGAAGTTATTGGATTCAGAATAGGAGAACTAAGAGGGCTTTCAAGATGGCGAGCGCGCTATCACGGCATTGGCTTGGATGAATCACTTATTAACAATGCAACAGAAAAGGCTGGTATGCTACTTGTACAAGTTGAACGATTTATGAGGGTTCTTTCATCTGTTATGCAGCAGGTGTGCCTTTTTTATTTTTTTAAATGAATCTTGTAGATTGTAGCTTTATTTTTCAATTTTAGCTCTGTTGTTATCACGGTCTTTAAATTGTTATCAGCTATATATTTCCATGGGGGCTACAATAATAATTCAAATTCCGTCTATAATAGTTTTTAAAAATTGATCAGCCAATATGACCTGAAACTAGTTAGCACACTAAATCAGTCAAAAATCGGTGACTAAAAGCCAGTTCAAAAAAATCTGTATTTACAAAGATGATTGTTTATTATTATTTTTATTCAAAAACATTTTTGAAATAAATATTGAGTTTTACGTATGTATTTGTATTAACTATTTATTATGATTTTTTTTTTATGTTGTAGGACTTGTAACATGATCCTTCTTGTTTATAATTTTGCATAATTTAATTTGTTATAATTCTATATTTTAGTTTAGTACTTAATATATTATATAATATTAAAAATATATCGTAATTATTTCTTAGTAAAGCATTGCTCAACCAATGTATTGTGAACCAACCGTCATCGGTTTAATAATAATTAGTGCAGTTTTAAAACATTGCTGCATGTGGTTCTATTATAAAAAATATAATAATTGACTTCTAATTTTAATTATAAGGAGGAATTTAGTGGGAAACTAGGGAAAGAAATGGACAAAGGGAAGAACTCAAGTGTCAATATTTCAGTTAATCTTAAAATCAGTTTTAATTACCAGTAAATTCTTGTGACCATTCCAAAATATTCCTAAATTAACTAAGGCGTGTGAACCAGCTTAACTGCCAAGCAATTTTGTTAAATAACTGTTATAGCAATGCCATAATGCAATAACGTGGCATTTTTTGACCCCTCCACAATAGGTAATTTGTGAAGGGGAGTTCATTATGGTAGTGCCGGAAACTACACTGGCATGTTTATATGGTAAAATTTTGTCCTTCCACACCATATTCTGCCATTCACCATTGATAAAATTGCTTCCAAGTGCCTATTTGGGAATCCAGTGAAATAACAAAATTACTTTTGTCTTCAAACAGTTTAAGTAACTCTTGCCTCCTTTTTGTTGGTTCAATGTGAGCATATGAGCTAGGAAGAGCCTAACAGAAACCCCCAAACAAACACCATCTGTTTTTTTTTTTTGATCAGCAAAGAATGAAATTAAATTACGAGGGATACAAAAGGGGTATCCCAACCCTTTTACATAAACCAAATCACATTAAGAATCTCCAAGAAAAAAGAGATGAACACCATCTGTCATGTGTTAAATTGAGAACTCTAAGGTAATAGGTATCTCACAAAAACAAATCCCTAGAAGAGTAAGTTGGTCGTACAATTTGAAGTAGACACACACTTCATAAAGGAGAAGTTAGATAATTGGACAATTTGTACTCCATTTGAATCCTTTGGAAATTGACTTGCAAATGTATTGACAAAAGGGCTAAGTGGTGCTATATTTCAGTTTATTGTTGGTATGTTGGGAATGAATGACATCTACTCACCAACTTGAGGGGGAGTGTCAAAATCCGTTGAAATATGCTGGAGATAGTATTTCCTTGTACAAATTTAATTGCATTCCATAATTAGGATAAGCTGTCTAATAAATTTTATATTTGTTGTACAAGATCTTTGTCCCTCATTTAGAAGAATAGATTGTGTCTATTGTAAATTAGGAGTTTCCTTAATTAAGTTTTTTTGCATTCTATTTAAGAGCAATTGTTCTTCTATGAATATTATCGGAAACATTCTTTCTGACAACTATCTTGTTTGAATGCATGTTATATTGTGTCATTTTGCTTGTATTTTGTTAGAAGCAATATTTTTTTAAGGGGTATGAGTGCATGTGTTTGAAGTGGTGAAAATCTATGTATTATCTTATCACATTTTATCTGAAGTGGTTTATACTTTGAATATGACACCATTTCTTTTTACTATGGTTTATGAGCATGTTATAATATTGTGGAGGATAGGATCCAATGATAAGCTTGTGTGAATGGATTTTTTTGGAATGATGGAACACATATTTGGATTTCACTTGTTGAGCCAAAAACAATGTTTGAAAGATATCAATGAATTCATTTGTATATAAGTCTTTTGTGTCTATTATTTTGATATTATTTTTTTAATTTCTTTTCCTCTTAACATTTATTCAACCAGTACTCAAACTTCTTCAACTGGCTATTGAAGTGTATAAAATTACTCATGTCAGAACCAAGTGACCAGCTTCTACCGTATAACAGGTTCATTTAAACATTCCTTTTTGTTATGAATAAAAGACGATTTTTGTCTGATTTTATTTTTGGTTTTGGCAGTGAACTTGTTATTATATTCTTGAAGTTTCTATACGAACAAGATCCAGTTAAACAATTGCTGGAAATATCCGAAACAGAATATGAAGTTGAAATTGATTTGTAAGTTTTGTTTTCTACTCTAAACTCTAATATTTTTCCATTTATCATCAATTTGAGTGGGAATTAAGGCGGCTGTTATTTTCTACACATTAATAATCATCATCCTAGTTTCTAATACAAACTAATTACTAGCAGTTATTTTTCTATTGATAACTCTCGACTTAGAGTTTCTAAAAGAACTGATTTCTAAAGCAGTTACTTTCTACGTATAACTAGCCTAACTGTCCCTGACTGTCAGTTCATATTGTTGCTGTCAGCTGAAAAATCAGTCTTGTCCCCAAGGCTGAAAGTTGGAATTTGGTTCTTCCACCACATCATCTTTATCCACTTCAATAACAATTGCTTCTTCATTTTTGTTTAGGGATTAATTGGATCAGGTTGTTTAAACTTAAAATAAGTATTTCTGATCTGAAATAGGCAGTTTTTTTTAAAAACCATTTATTTAAGAATCAGATGGGCTTTGTTTCTCTAAAAAAGCCAAAAACTGCTTATTTTTAAAATAATCAGATTAGACAAACACATAAAAGTAAGTAGAAATCTGTTTATTTATTAAAAAACACAAAAAAATTGATCCATATCTCCCTAAATTAATTGTTCTTTGCCCATTATGTAAGGGATGAAAGTTTTCTCCTCGCTTAAAGCATAAACCCTTCTTGCTTGTCCTTTCTATCAATTATTGGTATGTTAAATGGTGCAGGTCATTACCGCTCTCTGCTGAATTTCACTGTTCACTCTCTGTTCTTCTACCTGAGAACACCACAGATGAAGTTCCTTTGTTTTGGCTAGATTGATTCATATTAGAGTTTGGAACCGGTGTGAAATTTTTTGACCATGTGGAGCATAGAACCACTTTGATGGCCTTGAAACACTGCTAGAAGATCCCATTTTTTCTTGCCAACTTGTTTTGACACAAGTGCATTTCTTTTCTACCTCTGTACTGCGTGCATAGTACACAGCCCAAATTTTTGTTTTTGGGCTGAAATGTTTGCACCTCATGCATAATTTCAGGTTGCAACCCACCCAAAAAAAATCTAAATATTGTTTTATAGGTAAATACTTATCTCGAGATGAGAGAAATTCAAATGCTTCTGTAAACTCCTCCATTCATCCCTCCTGTTTCAACTTGGTTAAGTCCATGCTTTATTTCTCTCAATAGATTAACCCAATGGATAGTAGAGTTCACTAACATTCTGTATTTCAAAATAAGTTTCTGCCCTTGTGATCATCCAAATACGGCCATCTCCATTGAAAGATGGCAGTTTCACCTTCTTAATTGCCATGTGGTACTCCTCGATGTCTTCGATAGTTGAATTTGATCCTTTACCTTTTCTGTCTGATCATCTGACTTATTCCAATTAGTTTTTTCATCTGCAACAAAATCTTCTTGAAAGTAGCTAATTTCTTGTCCAAATTGACCTGTACTCGAGTCTCAGTTCTGTCTTCCAGTCCTTTCAAATTCTCTTCCAGTCCCAAATAATACGATCGTGCATGCCTTTACTGATGAAATGTCATGTAGGCAGTGTTACATGACTCATTCACGAAAATGTACTTTTTATATGGGCTTAAATATTGTTTAGTCCCTGTAAAATAATTGAGTTTTGATTTTGGTCCCTCTAAAATCGAAAATTACCACTTTTGATCCTAGTATTTTAGTTATGATACTAATCAACTACTTATGTGTTGGACAAAAGGTTAAACGACCATTCCAAGTGACACATTAATATAACGTTGACACGTGTCACCTAAAAAAAAAAACTCTTAATCTTAAAATGAATATTGGGGACAAAAAACAGTTATTTGAAAATTTTGGAGCGATGAAAATCGAAGAAAAACAGTTTGTATAGACTAAAACCAAAATTTACACATTTTATACTAAAAAGAGTTATTTCAAATTTTATAGGGAGGAAAGTAAAATAAAGTTATAGACCAAAATAAAAAGTTGCTAATTTTACAGGGACTAAAATGTTTAAGCCTTGTATATGTTAGTCTGAATTCCTGATATTAATTTGATTTTTTCTATTTCTTCAGGGAAACAATGCAAAGAGTTAGAGAATTGGTTCTGTTTCAGGGATTTTCAGACACTGAGTATCTAAGGAGAACATTGGCTAAAGAATTTCAACTGATGGAATTAAGGTTTTTCATTTTTCCTTCTATTCCTTCTAGTTAGACACGACCTTGTTTCTGCTTCTCTTGACCTTTCATTGCACTCATGAATCAAATTAGTGATTATAGTGCTTAAATCATTATGAATGAGATTACAAAAATATTGAGAAATGTCACAAACAAAACTATGTTTTTTTGTGTTTTAAATTTTTGCTTATTCCATAGTGTAAAGAAATACTGAATTATTTGTAGTTATATTACCTTGGGCGGTTGGCATATATGAACTATGAAGCATTATGACTCAAACAATTTATTACACTACTAGTTTAGACCTGAGCTTGAATGCATACCATCTTAAAACAGTTTTAACAAAAAAGATCTCTGTTCAAAAATTGATTTACCTCAAAGCTTTCATAATAAAAGTCAGGTCTTTTAAATTGCAAATATATCTTTTTCAGATTGTTCTAGCCATATCACATTTCTTTCAGATTTTACCTTGTGACCTCATTGTCTTTCAGCTTTAAAGAGGCTTTTCAAATGCCTTTTACCACGATATCAAGAAAGATTATGTGTGAGGATATACTACCATTGTTTCCTCTACCATCTTTGCCAAAATCATCGTCATCCATGATAATTCCCACTTCAGTATCATATTATGAGGTACTTCACATAATGAACGTTTTTGCTGATTCCTATTAATTTAGTAAGAGGCCTTTTTTTCCTTGTGTCTAGAGTCATTTGAATTTCACGCCGGTTGGTTTCTAATTCTATTTTAATGCTGTATTATTTTCTTCATTTCATGCTTTTTTGCGTAGGTTTCTTCTGGAGCTTCTGTATCACCTCAAACTGTTCAAAACCAGTTTATTGATTACATATCTTTCCAAGTACCTGATGAGTGTTTCTCAGATATTGTAAATTGCATATGCATAGTCAGAGGATTCATGCATGACTCACACTGTCTAAAGAAGGGTAGCAGTTCGTTGGAAGCTGTGCTGTTACATGTTCCTGTTGATTATCAATGTGTGGATCTGTCATTGTATAAGGTAACAAGAAAGTTAGTATTTCATACAGCCTTCATAGTCTCAATTTTAATGTTCACAAATCTCAAGATTTATCCTTGCATTTTTTAATGTTGTTGAAAACAGGATAGTCAAATTGTTTTGTTACTAAACAAAGCTACTAATACATCAGAAAGTGCTGGTGATGGTTGTATGATGATTCTGGAAGCAAGTGAACTACCGTATATCTCTATATCAAGATCTGCTTATATAGATGTCTGGAGATTACCAAAACTTAAGGTAAGTTGTCCTATGTTCATTGTTTTATTGTCCATGGTATAAATTAGTGATTTATGTAACCAATACTTTTTTCCTAATAACACTTATTCTTATCTTTGTTAGTTATGGTCCCCGGTATCTTTGGTGCCTAGGCTTTGTCGTTTTCTTTTTTATTATCCTGACTGAATATATCCCTAGAAAGCTCACCCTGGTTTGTGCCAATAATAATTAGAATTTAAGAGAATAAGAGGATCAGACAAAGTAAATCATCTTTAAACTCTAAAAGAGAAAGGGGATGTAAATTTTTTACGTAGGTATACTGCGTATAACTCTAGTTGTATACAAATTACAATTAACCAAACCTAGGAGGCAATAGAGATATTTCAGAAATCAATGATCAAGTGTGTGTGATGTCCAAAAGAAACTTCCTCCTAAGGTAGGAAATTTCCCTTGTTTTGTAGGTCTTTTTTTTATAGCTCTTTTACTCATCAAAAGGACAAAATAAAAGCGGAAGAATAAAAGAAACTAAGGGTCTGGTTGATTAAAGAAAAAATATTTTGTTTTCATTTTCTATTTGTATTATAATTATGAAAATGTCACATTTTTTTGTCTTCAAATAGTTTTGTAGTGATGTAAAAAAAATCAGGCTTTTTTTCATCTTGTCCTAAATCTTTGAAAACGACAAATAAAATAAAAATAAGGTGTGCTTTTGTAATTGCTTGTGAAAAATAATGAAAATAGAAAAAAAACTTTACATATTCTAATCATAGTAGTTAGTATCTTACGATTCACGATACATATCGTACGAAACGATACGGTTTCACCCTCCCACGATACGAATCGTGTGAAGAATTTTTTTCGTCCCTGAATCTTAGCTGTATCATGCGATTCGCACAAAGAATCGCTGAATCCCGAAACGAAATGATCCCATATTGTGTGAATCAGTGTAGATTTAAAAAAATGAGTAAATAAAAAAAGATAGACATAATTTGTTTAATAACATGTATGCACCATAGAGGTTGTTTTGGTGAAATTGTGTGGTAT